>ERZ773054.419-NODE-419-length-34400-cov-20.362120_pt1 | contig 34400 bp, 34 predicted proteins | sample MGYA00580630_ERZ773054 | MGnify/ENA primary metagenome ERZ773054 (study PRJEB29015, sample SAMEA2737994) | human oral metagenome | biome: human oral; feature: human-associated habitat; material: dental | place: China | collected 2115 ... | reverse complement strand
GCTTACGCCCATGCGCGCGGCCGCAATGTGTTGATGGCAATCAATACTTTTGCCCAGGCGGGGCAAATCGAGCGGTGGCATCGGGCTGTCGATACGGCGGTGCAACTGGGGGCGGACGCGATAATCGTTGCCGACCCTGCGATTATGGCTTATGCCGCCGAGCGTCATCCTAATTTGAGGCTGCACATGTCGGTGCAGGGTTCGGCGACCAATTACGAAGCCATCAATATGATGAAGGAACTGTTCGGCGTCCGCCGTGCCGTGTTGCCGCGCGTTTTAACGGTCGATCAGGTCAAGCATGTGATTGACAATACGGATGTGGAAATCGAAGTGTTCGGTTTCGGCAGTTTGTGTGTGATGGTAGAAGGGCGCTGCATTTTATCGAGCTATGCGACGGGCGAATCACCGAATATGCAAGGCGTGTGTTCGCCAGCGAAGGCCGTGCGCTGGGAGCAGTTGCCCGACCGCATGAACGTGCGGTTGAACCAGGTGTTAATCGACCAGTACAAACCGAACGAACCGGCAGGCTATCCGACACTGTGCAAAGGCCGTTTTGAAGTCAATGACGAAACCTATTACGCGCTGGAAGAGCCGACCAGCCTGAATGTTTTGGAAATGTTGCCCGAACTCATCAAAATCGGTGTATCCGCCATTAAAATCGAAGGCCGCCAGCGCAGCCCGATGTACACGGCGCAGGTTACCAAATCGCTGCGGCAGGCTTTGGACGCGGCCGCTGCCGATCCGGCTCATTTCAAAGTCAATCCGGTGTGGAACAACGCGCTGAGCAAGGTTTCGGAAGGGCATCAGACGACCTTGGGCGCATACAGCCGTCCGTGGAAATAAGGGAGGAGGAAAAATGAATCCGATGAAATTATCGTTGGGGCCGGTTTTGTTTTTCTGGCAGAAGGAAGCCCTGCTGGAATTTTACGCCGCCATGCTGGATGCGCCAGTGGACACCATTTATCTGGGAGAAGTGGTGTGTTCGCGCCGCCAGAAAATGCGTTTTGCCGACTGGGTCAGCTTGGCGGAAGATTTGGCGGAAAGCGGCAAAGAGATTATCTTGTCGTCTCAGGTGCTGCTGGAAAGTGAATCCGATTTGAAGCGCCTGCGTAAAATCACGGGGCAGGACAAATTCAAAGTCGAAGCCAACGACATGGGTGCGGTCAAATTGGCGCGCGAACACGGTATTCCGTTTGTCGCCGGAGCCAGCTTGAACATTTACAACGAAAGCACGCTGGCACTGTTCCAAAAACTGGGCGCATACCGCTGGATTGCGCCATCCGAGTTGAGCCGTGACAAAGTTGCCGAAATCATCAAGGCTTCAGACGACATCGAAACGGAATTGTTTGCTTGGGGCAAAATGCCTTTGGCGTACTCTTCACGCTGCTTTACCGCGCGGCATTACAACCTGAACAAAGACGGCTGTGAATTCCGCTGCTTGGATTACGAGCAAGGTATGGACATGAACACCCGCGAGGGCAAGCCGTTTTTAACCATCAACGGCATCCAAACCATGTCTTACGGCTGCCAAAACCTGCTGCCGCACCATGAGGATTTGCGACAAATCGGTGTGAACATGCTGCGCCTGTCGCCGCAAATGCACGGCATGGCGGAAATCGTCCGTATCCACCGCGATGTATTGGACGGCAAAACCGCACTGGCGGATGCGCTACCCGAATTGGAAAGACTGACCACCGGCACGCTGGTGGACGGCTATTGGCACGGTCAGCCGGGTATCGAAGCCGTGAAGGAGGAATATTATGGCGTTGCCTGAAATTGTATTGCCCGCATGGGCGGGAAAAATCGGCGGAAAATTACCGGGCAGGCCACCGCGCTTCGCTTTGGTTTTTACCCTCAACACCATGCTCAAACGCGGATTGCTGCCCGCCGATATGAGCCTGTTTGACGGTCGAACCTTCGAAATTGACGTATTGGACGCAGGCATCAAGGTGCGTTTCACCGCCAATGCCGAAAAATTCATCGATGCGGATTTTTTGGGTACGCCCGATTTGCGCCTTGCCGCCAACGGCATCGACTTTATGCGCATGATGATGCGCGAGGAAGACCCGGATACTTTGTTTTTCAACCGCAAACTGCAAATCGAAGGCGATACCGAACTTGGGCTGATTACCAAAAACCTGCTCGACAGCGTGGATTGGCCGTTCGGCGATTGGTTTTTGAAGCGGCAGTTGTCCGACTGAATGCGCTGGGATATAGGCAAGACACAAACCTTTAAACGGCCATAAACCCTGTGCATTAAAAGCAGCCTGCACTTGTGAAATTAAAGTGCAGGCTGCTTTTGCCGTATTGATTCCGTATTGGGAAAGGCAGGCTGCAGACGAATATGGCAGCGAACGCAATTTTACTTTGAATTTCAAAGCAGCCTGCACTAGGGCGGCATGGGAATAAAACACCGTTTGGCTATGGTTTTCACGATAATTTTGTTACACTGCCGCCACCAACCCACGGAAACAAGGAGGAATAAGATGAATTTTAACCAACTGATTAACCAAGTATTGGGCGCAGCGAAGCAATACGGCGACAAAGCGGCGCAAAGTGACACGCTTACCAAGCTCGGCGGCGGTGCGGCAGCGGCAGGTTTGCTGTCGATGTTCCTGAAAAAAGGCAAGGGGCAGCGAATCGCCCACGCAGGTTCCATGGCGGCATTGGGCGCGTTGGCTTATGCCGCGTATCAGAAATACCAGCAAAACCAGTCGGCCGGCACAGAGAGTGCAGCCGCAGCCGCACCTTTGGCATTGCCGGAAACCGCGTTTGCGGCGAACAACGACAGCGAAAACGCCGGCCGCGTGATTTTGCGCACGATGATTGCCGCTGCGGCGGCGGACGGTTCGATTGACGAAGCCGAACAAAGCCTTATCCTGCAAGAAGGCGGCGAAGATGCGGAAACGCGCCAATGGCTGGCGGCAGAAGCCGCACGTCCGGCACAGCCTGCCGAGATTGCCCTCGAAATCGGCGGCGACACGGCTTTGGCGGCGGAGGCTTATTTGGCCGCGCGTTTGGTGTGCGCCGATTTGTCGCGCAAGGAAATCGTGTTTTTGTCGCAGCTGTCGCAGGCGTTGCAGCTGGACGACAAGTTGGTGGACAGTTTGGAAAAACAGGCCGGTTTTTAAACGTTTGGAAAAAGCAGCCTGCACCCCGTTTTCCAAAGTGCAGGCTGCTTTTTGATATGGATAAACAATGTCGAAACAACAATATGACAACGACGAACGCGACGACGAAATGCGTTTGGACAAATGGCTTTGGGCGGCGCGGTTTTTCAAAACACGTTCGTTGGCCAGCAAGCAGATAGAGTTGGGGCGCGTGTCGGTGAACGGCGCGAAGGCGAAAACCAGCAAATATATTTCGGTGGGCGATGTGGTGGATTTGACGCTCAATTCGCTGCCGTACAGGCTGACGGTGCGGCAGTTGAACCACCAGCGCCGCCCTGCGCCCGAAGCGCGTTTGCTGTATTGCGAGGACGAGGCGGTGGCCAAGCAGCGCGAACAGCAGAAATTGCTCGACCAAGCCAGCCGCGTTACTGCGGCTTATCCGGACGGGCGGCCGACCAAGCGCGACAGGCGGCAGTTGGACAAGATGAAGCGGCAGGATTGGTAGTTTGGCGGGGTTTTGGAAGGTGCAGGCTGCTTTTGAAGAGTGGGTATGGCGGCGATACGCCATGAAAACTGTTCGATATACCGACAATGATAATATGGACGCTTCACGGAACATTTGGGAATGGGTGCGATGAATACGGAGCAGCAGAAAAAATACGCGCCGATGGGTTTGGTGGTCGGCTGCGTGGTGTTCGGGCTGGGCAGCGTGATTGTGGCGCATGTGCCGGTGGGTGCTTATGCGATTGCGTTTTGGCGGCTGACGGTGGCGGCGGTGATTTTTGTGGTGCTGTCGCGCTGGTCGGGGCAGCGTTTCCCGTCCAGCCGCAGGGCGCAGAAGTTTGCTTTGCTGGCGGGCGCGATGTTGGGTGCGGATTTGTCGCTGTGGCACGAGAGCATTTATGCGGTGGGGCCGGGCATTTCTACGCTGCTGAACAGTTTGCAGATTTTTTGGTTGTCGATGATTGGCATTCTTTGGTTTAAGGAGCGGCTGTCGCTGCTGCAAACGGGCAGCCTGCTGCTAGCGGTGGTGGGCGTGGTGCTGATTGGCAGCCCCGAATTCCGGCACAACGGCAACGCGCTGTGGGGCTTTGTGTCGGGCGTGGTGTCGGGGTTGATGTTGTCGCTGTCGATGGTGTTTGTCCGCAAGGCGCATCAAGAGGTGCACGTGCCGATTTTCCCGATGATGTTCCATGTGAGTTTGGGCGGCATGGCGGCGCTGGTGTTGCCCATGTTGCTGTTTAACGGGCACAACTGGCTGCCGCAAACCTGGTCGGACGTGGGCTGGATTGTGGTGTATGGCGCGGTGATGCAGTGCTTCGCGTGGGGCATGATTGCGTTTTCCATTCCGCTGCTGCCGCTCGGTTTGGCGGGCTTGCTGCTGCTGAGCGAGCCGGTGGCGGCGTTGGTCATCGATTTTCTATTTTTGGACAAGGCGATTAGCGGCATCCAATGGCTGGGCGCGGTTTTGACGATGGTGGCGATTTATTTGGGCTCGCTGAAAAAAGGCGGTTCGTGAGACAAAAAGCAGCCTGCACATTGGACAAATTTAAAGTGCAGGCTGCTTTTTCGCGCTCAAAATACAGGCGGATACCTTTGCCAAATCTGAGAATTTTGCAAAAATCTCAGGCGGCATTGCGTTGGCAGACTGCATGGCGTTGCGCCGCCATACCCACGCCGAACGGCCGCCCGTTGCCCATTCGTGCACATATTCAAAAGCAGCCTGCACCCCGAAAAACAAGGTGCAGGCTGCTTTTTTGCTTTATCGTGAATTAAAATCGCAATGATACGGCGTTGGCTCGCCTTGACGTACTATTTGTACGCCTTGCGGCTCGCCGCCTTGTCTCATTTTTATTTTAATTCACTATCTTTATTCGGTATCGGCATCGGAAAATACCGCGCCGATGTCCAATGCACGCCCGGCCAAAAATGCCTGCGCGCTCATGCGTTTGCTGCCCGCAGGCTGCAACTCGGTGATGCAGAGCGCATTTTCGCCGCACGCCACCACGATGCCGTCCGCATCGGCCGCCAAAATGCGTCCAGCTTCGCCCTGACGGTCAACAGGATGCGCCTGCCAGATTTTGAGCGGCTGCCCCTGCCGCAAGGTCCAGGCGGCGGGAACGGGATTGAACGCGCGGATTTTTCGCGCCACCGTGTCGGCCGGTTCCGTCCAGCAGATTTTGGCTTCTTCTTTGCTCAATTTTGGGGCATAAGTAACGCCGTCTTCCGTCTGCGGTACAGTGTGCAGGCTGCCTGTCTGCTGTAATTGTTGCAAATCCGCGACAATAGCGTGCGCGCCCAAATGCATCAATGCATCGTGCACTTCGTTGGCCGTGTCGGTGTCGGCAATGGCATAACGGTGCGTGCTGACCACCGCGCCCGTGTCCAGCCCCGCATCCATTTGCATAATGCATACGCCGGTTTCCGCATCGCCCGCTTCGATGGCACGCTGAATCGGTGCAGCGCCCCGCCAGCGCGGCAGCAGCGAGGCATGGATATTCAGGCAGCCGTGGCGGGGCGCATCCAGCACCTCTTGCGGCAGAATCAGCCCGTAGGCCGCCACCACCATCACATCGGCATCCACCGAATGCAGCAGCGCCAAAGCCTCATCATTACCGCGCAGCTTGGCAGGCTGGGCAACGGTCAGCCCCAAATCCAACGCCGCCTGTTTTACCGGCGAAGCCTGTTGCTGCATACCGCGTCCTTTGGGTCGGTCGGGCTGGGTGAGGACGAGCGGGATGTCAAATCCGGCGGCGGCAATGGCGCGCAGGGCGGCGGCGGCAAAATCGGGCGTTCCGGCAAAGATGACTTTCATATATATCGGCTTTCTGAAGGGTTGGACAAGGTGCAGGCTGCTTTTTGCGTTTCCGGCAAACAAAAAGCAGCCTGCACTTTTTCTGCGCAAAGGGTTACAGGGTTTCGCGCTGGCGTTTTTTCAATTTCGATTTAATCCGCGACTGTTTGAGCGGCGACAAGTATTCCACAAACAATTTGCCGGCCAAATGGTCCAGTTCGTGCTGGATGCAGATAGCGAGCAAACCGTCCGCGTCCAAAGACTGCGGCTTGCCGTCCGTGTCCAGATATTCCACCGTAACCGTTTCGGCGCGAGACACCGTGTCATAAATGCCCGGCACCGACAGGCAGCCTTCTTCGAATGTGGTTTCGCCGTCTTTTTTGGTGATGGTCGGGTTAATCAGCGTCAAGAGTTGGTTGTGCTCTTCCGACAAATCAATCACGACCACGCGTTCGTGTACGTCCACCTGCGTTGCCGCCAGGCCGATGCCTTTTGCCGCATACATGGTTTCCGCCATATCGGCCACCAAAGTACGGATGCGGTCGTCCACTTCTGCAACCGGTTTGGCAACAATGTGCAGCCGCTCGTTCGGGTGTGTCAAAATAGGTAATAAAGCCATAATTATTGTCTTTCTACTGCAAAAATTTTTTCAAGGTGTGGCGAAGTTGTCATTTTTCTTCACGAATATTGGCACAAAGCTAGCCCAAATGTTTTAAAATGCACTATTATTATGGTCATCCGTTAAATAATGTAATCTAAACTTAACCAGGGGATTCTGATGCATAAATCTATTATAACCTTGCTTTGCGCAGCCGGCATGATTATTTCATCGCCCGCATTGGCAGAAAACCTGCGCATCCGCCCGAATGCGCCCGCACGCTACACCGTCAAACCCGGCGACACATTGTGGGGCATTTCTGGCAAATATTTGTACCGCCCGTGGAAATGGCCGGCATTGTGGAATGTTAACCGCCGCCAAATCCGCAATCCGCATTTGATTTATCCGGGCCAAGTTTTGGTATTGCGTTATGTGAACGGCCGCCCCGTATTGGGCGTGGAGCGCGGTTCCGGCATCCCGACCATCAAGCTGCATCCGCAAATCCGTCAAATCGGTTCGGGATACGGCATCAGCACGCTGAACGTGGACTTCTACCGCATGTTCATGAAACATCCGCAATTCATGACCGAAGAGCAGATTAAAGACTTGCCGCGCATCGTGGGCGGTAACGACAGCCGCGTTATGTTCACCACCGGCGACCGTATTTTTGTTGACGGCGTTTCAGAAGACGGCCGCTATCTGGTCTTCCGTGTGAACCGAGATTTGAAAGATCCGGTTACCGGTGAGAACTTAGGCAAACTGGTGGAATTCTCCGGCCAAGTGGCCACATTGGCATCGCCTAACTCCGCATTGGCGCACCGCACGGCCGAAGCACGTGAAAAACTGAATCCGGATGAATATTACGCCACCACCAACATTGATGCCGGCCGCAAACAAGTGGCTGTCCGCACCGCGCAGCCTATGGTGGTGGAAAATGCCGTATCCGAAATCCGCACCGGCGACTATTTGATTAAAATGCCTGAAAACCTGCGCGATTTCAACGTAATGCCGCATGAACCCGAACAACAGAACGTGGAAGCACGCATTATCTCGATTATGGATGGCGTTCGCGAAGCCGGTACCATGCAGACCATTATCTTGAATAAAGGTGAGGCAGACGGTTTAGATCCCGGCACTGTTGTCGGCCTGTACCGCCACGGTCAAGTGGTGAAATCGCCGCGTCCGGTGGCGGAAGGCAGCGGTGCAACGCAGTATGTGAATACGCCGGTACAAGAAATCGGTTTGGCGATGGTGTACCGCACCGGCCGACACGTTTCTTCGGCCATCATTTTGGAAAGCATCAGCAACATCAATGTGAACGATGTGGTGTCCAATCCGGGTCGTGATTTGGATACGTTCGGCATGAGCGATCCAGCCAGCCGTTTGGATCGTTTGCACCGCTAATACTTTGTGTTGTTTAACTGTGCAGGCTGCTTTTGAATCGGAAAAAGCAGCCTGCACTTTTTATGGGAGTATCGAAATGGATTGTCCTATCTGCCAAGCCGAAAACGAAGAAATCTTGTGGCAGTCGCCGAATATCCGTGTGATTGCCGTGCACAACGAGGCTAATGCGCCCGCATTTTGCCGTGTGATTTGGCAGGCGCATGTTGCCGAAATGACCGATTTGCCGCCCGAAAGCCGCCGTGAATTGATGGATGTAGTGTACCGCGTGGAGGCGGCGATGCGCCAAGTGCTGAATCCGCGCAAAATCAATCTGGCGAGTTTGGGCAATGTCGTGCCGCACCTGCATTGGCACGTGGTGGCGCGGTTTGACGATGATGCCTGCTTCCCCGCGCCGATTTGGGCCAATGCCGTGCGTGAAGCGCGTTTGGCATTGCCCGAAGATTGGTCAAATCAAGTAAAACGCATATTGCAGGCTGCTTGAACGCATTATAATCACAGCTATTTGCTTTGGAGGATGTTATGACGTTTCTCGTATCGCGCCGCCATTTGCTGCGCCAAGCCGCCGTTTTGGGCAGCGGCAGTTTGCTGGCCGCGTGCAGCTCCCCCACGCCGCCGTCCGCTCGCACGGTGACTCCGCAACCCGCACACAAACCCAATCCTATGCCGCAACAATCCCCAACCGCCTCTTCGCAAAGCAGCCTGCACTTGTTTGCCTCGTCCGGTTTCTGCGAAGACAGCAGCCGTGTCCAAAACGGCTTGAACCGCCTGCAAAGCGCGGGCTTCTCCATTGATAATCCGCAAGCTGCTTTCCGCCGCTTCCAACGTTTTGCCGGCAGCGATGCCGAACGCATTGCCGATTTGCAGGACGTGGCCACCGGCCGCATTGCCACGCCGAAAGTGCTGATGGGCGTTCGCGGCGGCTACGGTGCGGCGCGCTTGTTACCGCATATCGACTGGGTGCAGCTGGGCGAGCGTATGCGCGAACGGCAAACGCTGCTGTTCGGTTTCAGCGATGTGACCGCGATTCAGATGGCCTTGTTGGCAAAAGGCATGATGCCGAGCTTTGCCGGACCCATGCTGTATAGCGAATTCGCCAAACCGCAGCCCGACACCTATACCATGGAAAGTTTCATCCGCACCACCACCGCGCCCACGCTGACGGTCAATGTGGCGGCTTATTCCGGCCAGCGCGCGCCACAGGTGGACGGTATTTTATGGGGCGGCAATTTGAGCGTGGTGGCCTCACTGGTCGGCACGCCGTATATGCCCGATGTGCAGGGCGGCCTGCTGTTTTTGGAAGATGTGTCCGAGCAGCCGTACCGCATCGAGCGCATGCTGCAAACACTGCATCTGGCGGGCATCCTGCGCCGCCAGCGCGCCATTATTCTGGGCGACTTCCGCATGGGCAATATCCGCGATTCATACGACAGCAGCTATACGCTCAACAGCGTGGCGCAGAATATTTCGCGCATTGCCGGCATTCCCGTGCTGCAAGGCTTCCCGTTCGGGCATATCACCAACAAAACGACGTTCCCTTTGGGCGCGCACGCACAGTTGCGCGAAAACGGGGCGGGATACAGCATCACGTTCAGCCAATATCCCACGCTGAATCCGGCCGGCTTGTCGCTCAATATGCTGTTGCCGCCGCCTCCGGAAACTTTGGTCAATACCACCGAAAGCACGTCCAATACCGACAGCGAATTTTAATTCGGCCACCAAAAAGCAGCCTGCACTTTATTTAACAAAGTGCAGGCTGCTTTTGGATGGACGATTCGGCTTATTACCTGTTCAGCAGCGGATAGCCCAATGCTTCGCGGCTGGCGACGAATTTCTGCGCCACTTGGCGGCTCAACGCGCGGATACGGCCGATATAGGTCGCCCGTTCAGTAACCGAAATCGCGCCACGCGCATCCAGCAGGTTGAACGTGTGCCCCGCTTTGAGCACCAGTTCGTATGCCGGCAGGGCCAGCTGCGCGTCTTCGGTGTCCAGCAGGCGTTTGGCTTGCGCTTCGAAGCCGTTGAATTGGTCGAGCAGCCAGGCCACGTCGCTGTATTCGAAATTGTAGGTGGATTGCTCCACTTCGTTTTGGCGGTACACGTCGCCATAAGTCAGCGGCGTGCCTTGCGGTGTGATGGTCCATACCAAATCATACACATTTTCAACACTTTGCAGATACATGGCCAAGCGTTCGATGCCGTAAGTGATTTCGCCGAGCACGGGCGAGCAGTCGATGCCGCCGACTTGTTGGAAATAGGTGAACTGGGTCACTTCCATGCCGTTGAGCCACACTTCCCAGCCCAAGCCCCATGCGCCGAGCGTCGGGTTTTCCCAGTCGTCTTCCACAAAGCGGATATCGTGTACGGTCGGGTCGATGCCCAGCTCTTGCAGGCTGCCCAGATACAAATCTTGAATATTGTCGGGCGCGGGTTTGAGCGCGACTTGGAATTGGTAATAATGTTGCAGGCGGTTCGGGTTGTCGCCGTAGCGGCCGTCTTTCGGGCGGCGGCTGGGCTGCACATAGGCCACATTCCAAGGCTCGGGGCCCAGCGCGCGCAAACAGGTGGACGGGTGCGACGTGCCAGCACCCACTTCGATATCGAACGGCTGGATGACCGCGCAACCCTGATTTGCCCAATAAGTCTGCAATTTAAAAATGATTTGTTGGAAAGTCAGCATAATGTTTGCCCGTAAAAATCGAAAACCGCTATTCTACTGGATTTGCAGGCTGCCTGAAAGCAATCCGTATGGAATGGCGCAATCCGGCGCGGATAGGGCGGATAAATTCATTTCCGCAGCAAAACCACCTGCCAACGCCGTAGCGAAAGTAGCGTTAATTCGCTATAATGCGGACAATTTTGTGATTCCATCGGCCACACACCGTGTCAGACAAACCCATAAAACTGCCCGCCAAAGCACCGAAACCTGTTTGGCAACGATGGTGGGCTCGCTTCAAACACCCACGCAACGAGAAGGAACGGTTATGGCGGAACACGGTCATCGCCTTGTTTGCAGCCGTGTTGGTATTGGGCGTTTCCTTCTGTCTGCGCGATACTGGGGCGGACAATCTGCCCGATGTGCAGGCTGCTTCATGGAGCGGCGGCGCGGTACCGTTGTCGGAAGCCGAAGCGGAAAACAGGGCGTGGCAAACGTCCGAACAGCAAGTGGGCGGCATGACCGCACCCGCGGAAGACCCGCCTGACGATGCCAGCGGCACTGCCGATATGGCCAGCACGCCGGCCAGCCAGCCCGATTAACCAACACCTTATTCATCTCATTTAGGATATTCCATGCGAACCAAATCATTTTCCCTGCTTGCCTTGGCAGCGGTTTTCACATTAAGCGCGTGTGGCGGCAGCCAAAATTCAAACAGCAATCCCGCGGCATCCGGTGCGAAGGCCGCGGGATTGGACGTGAACAAAACCTATATCGTGGCCACCGACGCATCGTACGCGCCGATGGAATATATGGAAAACAATGCCGTTGTCGGCTTTTCGCACGATATTCTGGACGCGGCGGCCAAAAGCCAAAATGTGAAGCTGGAATTTGTCAATACGCCGTTTAAAGGCCTGTTTGCCAATGTGGATAAAGGCGACAGCGATATCGGCCTGGCCAGCATCACCATTAATGACGAGCGCAAACAGCAGTTGGATTTCTCCGACCCGTATTTTGAAGCCACGCAGATGATTGTCACCACCGACCGCAACGCAAACATCAAAACGTTTGCCGATTTGAAAACGCGGCCGGCTTCGGTGCAGGCTGCCACATCGGGCGATTTGATTTTGCAGGATTTGCAAGGCAAAGACAGCCAAAACATCAAGCGTTTCGAAACCATGCCGCTGGCGTTTAAAGAACTGGAAAGCGGCGGCGTGGACGCAGTGGTGGGCGACAGCAGCGTGGTGGCGTATTATGTGAAACAAAACCCGAACGCCAAACTCAATACCGTTGTCGATCCGTCCTTCGTCAAAGAACACTACGGTTTCGCCTTCAAAAAAGGCCGCAACGACGGTTTGCGCGAAGCAATTAACAAGGGCTTGGCGCAAATCAGAACAGACGGCACCTACGATAAAATCCACACCCAATGGTTCGGCACACCGTCCGGCAACTCTGCTGCCGCATCGTCCGCCAGCCAATAAAACACAGGCAGCCTGCAAACCGATTTCAGGCTGCTTTTTGCCGCCTGCCGCATACCCAAAAGCAGCCTGCACCTTGCCGATGAATCCATTTTTAAGGAAGACACCATGATAAACCCCATTTCCGCCCTGTCCCCGTTGGACGGACGCTACGCCGCCACCGCAGAACCCCTGCGCCCGATTTTCTCCGAATACGGGCTGATGAAGGCGCGTGTGCGCGTGGAACTGGAATGGCTCAAAGCGCTGGCCGCCGCGCCGCAAATCCGTGAAGTGCCGCCGTTTTCCGCCGACACGCTGGCTGAAATCGACCGTGTGATTGCCGGCTTTGATTTGGCGCATGCCGCCGAAGTGAAAGCCATTGAGGCGACCACCAACCACGATGTGAAAGCCATTGAATACTGGCTGAAAAACCGTTTCGCGCACAATGCCGAAATCGCCGCCGTGAACGAATTTATCCATTTCGCCTGCACCTCCGAAGACATCAACAATCTGTCGCACGCGCTCATGCTGCGGCAGGCGCGCGACGAAGTGATTGTGCCGAAACTGAATGAAATCGCCGCCAAATTGCAACAGATGGCGCACGAACTGGCGGAAGTGCCGATGATGTCGCGCACGCACGGGCAGCCTGCAACGCCCACCACGCTAGGCAAGGAAGTGGCCAATGTGCTGCAACGTTTGCGCCGCCAAATCAAACAGTTGGAAGCTCAGGAATTTCTGGGCAAAATCAACGGCGCGGTCGGCAACTACAACGCGCACATGACTGCCTATCCCGATGTGGACTGGGAAGCGCATTGCCGGACATTTGTCGAACAATCGTTGGGGCTGACCTTCAATCCGTACACGATTCAAATCGAACCACATGATTATATGGCGGAATTTTTCCAAGCCCTCAGCCGTGCCAACACGATTTTGATTGACTTCAACCGCGACGTTTGGGGCTATATTTCATTGGGTTACTTCAAACAGAAAGTGAAAGCGGGCGAAGTCGGCTCATCCACCATGCCGCACAAGGTGAACCCGATCGACTTTGAAAATTCCGAAGGCAACTTGGGCATGGCCAATGCCGTGCTGGGCTTTTTGGCGGAAAAACTGCCCGTGTCCCGCTGGCAGCGCGATTTGACCGACAGCACCGTGCTGCGCAACATGGGCGTGGGCGCGGGCTATGCGTTGTTGGGCTGGGCGGCGCACCTGCGCGGTTTGAACAAACTGGAAGCCAATCCTGCCGCCATGTCCGCCGATTTGGATGCAACTTGGGAACTTTTGGCCGAGCCGATTCAGACGGTGATGCGCCGCTATGCCGTGCCGAATGCCTACGAGCAGCTCAAAGACCTGACGCGCGGCAAAGGCGGCATCACGCCCGAAACCTTGCGTCAATTCATCAACGGCTTGGCGATTCCCGATGACGCGAAGCAAACACTGCTGGATTTGACCCCCGCGCTGTATATCGGCAAGGCGGTGGCGCTGGCGAAACGGGTGTAAGAACCGAACCGATGAAGATTCAGGAACGTGCGCCCTATCTGCCGTTCGGCTTGGCCATGGCTTTTTTGGGACTGCCGCTGTTTGCCGTACTGTTCGATACGTCTGCCGTGCTGGTCGGCAAAGGGCAGGGCATCGCGCTGGGCTGGCGGCAAGGGCAGTGGGTGTGGCTGGATTGGGACGGTGCTTTACTGGGCGCGGCGGCGGTTGTGTTTGTGTTCAACGGCATTATCGCGCTGTCGCTGGTGCAAGTCGCCCGAAAGAAACTGATGCGCCGCCATTGGCGTTACGCGCTGTTCTTGGCTGGTGTCGGCGCTTTATCCGCGTGGGTGTTCGGCGCGGTATTGAGCAGCGTGGCGGATTTGGGGCTGCACCGTTCGGGCGGCTGGGTGGTGTGTTATGCGGTCTCGGTGTTCCTGTTGGCCGCGCTTTCCCTGCCCAAGCAGCTGACGCGCGCACCGGAACAGGTGGTTCAGTTTTATCCGCGTGCCAAAAAATAACGCTTGATTAATCAGGAAAAAAAAGCAGCCTGCACTTTGAACAACAAAGTGCAGGCTGCTTTTTCGTGTGGTTTAGAAATAGGCCACTTTCAAAATTTCGTATTCGCGCAAGCCGCTGGGTGCCTGCACTTCGGCAATGTCGCCTTCTTCTTTGCCGATGAGGGCACGGGCGATGGGGGAATTGATGGAAATTTTGAAGAGTTTGATGTCGGCTTCGTCGTCGCCCACGATTTGGTATTGGGCTTTTTCGTCGGTGTCCAAGTCCAGCAGCTGCACGGTTGCACCGAAAACGATTTTGCCTTCCGCGTGGATTTCTTTGGGGTTGATGATTTGGGCGTGGGCGAGTTTGTTTTCCAGTTCGGCAATGCGGCCTTCAATAAAGCCTTGTTTTTCTTTGGCGGCTTCGTATTCGGCATTCTCGGACAAATCGCCATGCGAGCGGGCTTCGGCAATGGCCTCGATAATGGCGGGGCGTGCGACGCTTTTGAGTTTTTGCAGTTCTGCTTTGAGCTGTTCTGCACCGTTTACGGTTAAGGGGATTTTTTTCATGGTTTTCTCCTGTGCAACTGCGCTGGGGGTGCAGGCTGCTTTTTAATAAAAACGCAAGCCGCAGGAAATTTGCGGCTTGCTGAGAGCGTTTGTGTTGGCGCGTATTGTACCAAATTGTGTAGGAAAAGCAAGTTATTGCAACGGCTGCATACCCATAAATTCCAGCAGCCAGTTGGTGAAGGCTGGGTTGTTGGGTTTGTTGTTCAAATGCGGCCAACGCTGCTGCCAGCCGCGCAGGGCGTGTTCGATCATGGCTTTGGATTGTGCGGCGGTGATGGTGCCACGTTGGCTATCCACCATGGCTTGCAGGTAGATTTCATACACGCTGTCATCCACGATGTTGCTGCCGGAGGTGCGCAGGCGGAAGCGGTTCAGGTGCTGGGCCGCCTGCACTTTGGTCATCTGCCCGTCGCGCACTTTTGCACCGATGCGGCGTGCTTCCGCGCGGATTTTGGTTACATCCGACCAGTGCTGCTGTGCCAATGTGTAGCCCGAACGGTCGCCGGATACGCCTGATGCGGGGTTGGGCGCTGAACAGGCGGACAAAACGAGTGCGGCGATGATGGCGGAAAGATGGATTTTTTTCATGCGAAACTCTGTAAGGATTAGTTCAGATTGGTTAACAATTTACGCGATAATAGCGGATTTTTGCGGAAAATGAAAGTGCAGGCTGCTTTTAGGCTATTCTTCGCGCTGGTAAAAACGGCTGTTCAGGTAGAACTGTTTGCCTTCCTGAATGAGGACAAGGCAGATGGCGGCCAAGGGCAGGGCGATGAGCATACCGACAAAGCCGAACAGCTGGCCGAACGCCATCAGCGAGAAGATGACCCAAAACGGAGACAGGCCGATGCGGTCGCCGACAATTTTGGGAGTGATGAGGAAACTTTCCAGCAGTTGCCCCACCGCAAAAACGCCCCATACCGCCAGCAGGCCGCTCCATGTGTTGAATTGCAGCACGGCGGCGAGTGTGGCCAGCAGCAGGCCGGTGAACGCGCCCAAATAGGGGACGAAGACCAAAATGCCCGCCACCATGCCGATGGCGAAGCCCGAGTCCAAGCCCGTCAGCATCAGGCCAGTGCCGTATAATATACCCATAATCAGCATGACCATAAGCTGGCCGCGCAAAAATTCGCCCAACACGGTGTCCATATTGCCGGCAATGCGGTTGTAGCCGTCCAAGTAGCGGCGTGGAATCATGGTGCGCACGCCATTCTCCCAATCGGACCAGTCGAGCAGAAAATAATACAGCAGCAGCGGCAGCAGGATTAGGTTGCTCAGCCCGCTGGCCAATGCGCCGCCGCTCTGCATCACGGCCGGAAGGGTTTTTTGCAGGTTGCCCTGAATGGCGGAAGTATTGGCGCGCAGCCATGCGGTGATGGTGTTTTCGTCCAATACGATGTGTTTGTCGAATTTCTGATTGAGCCAAGGCAGGGCTTGGGTTTGCACATAATCGACCAGTTTGGGGATGCGCTGGATGATGAGGTGGAGTTGTTGCAGCAGCATGGGGACGATGACCAAGAGCAGCGCGACAATCAGAAAAAAGGCGAACAGCATTACCCACATGGAAGCACGCGAGCGGTTGATGCCGAGTTTTTCGATTTTGCAGACCAGCGGGTTGAGGATGTAGGCCAGCACGACGGCGACGATGAATGGGGTGAGTACGTCGCTCAAATGGTAAACGGCAAATAGGAAGCTGCCAATCACGGTAATGCCGATAATCCACGGTGTGTATGGGTGTTTGTGCGGGGGGAGGGACATGTGTGTAACCTTTGGTTATTGTAATGTGTCAATTAAAAACTAAAAATATGACCGAAGAGTTGATTATAGTGAAAATTTTTGTTTTTTCATATGAAAAAAGCAGCCTGCACTTTCAGCGGAGAGAAGTGCAGGCTGCTTTTTGCTGTGCGGATTATTTGTAAATCCATTCGTCGGGCATTTCGTCAAAGCGGATAACGCGGCCGCCGTTTTCTTTCGCAAACGCTTCGGCCTTGGCCAAATCGGAAAAGGGCACGGAATCGACCGTCTTCATGCCGCTGACAAATTTGCTTTCAATCACATAATACGCAGTTTTGGCATCAATCCATGCAGTGTCGGAGTTCGGCTGCCCCATATCGGTCACATAAATGGCGGCGATGTCTTTCGGTTCGCCCGGATGGCGTGTGAAACCGAAAGCCTGATTCACGGTGGAGAACCACACAGGCTCGTCCGGCCGGCTTTCCAAAATAATCTGCGCTTTGCCACCGACGTGTTCCGTCAGGTTCATTGTGCAGTAATAGCCTTTGGATTCGGCGGTGAAATTTTTGGGCGGTGGCGGCGGTTTGGCGGAATCGGACGTTTCGCCGCAAGCGGCCAGCAGCAGGCCCGTCAGGGCGATGGGGATGAGTTTGTTCAGCATTAGCGTTTTCCTCTTATTTATTGTTGTGGGCAGGGGGTTAAATGGGGCGGCGGGCGAACAACCATGCGGCCAGGGCGAACGGAATGGCAATCCAGCCCAGTTGCGCCGCCAGCAAAGCCGTTTTGCTCAGACCGATTTGCCCGCTCACGCCGGCCATGCCGGAATACATGGCGGTGTTTTCAAAGCCCGTCAGGTTGAGCAGGCGGTAAATGTCGGTCGGGTTGAGCAGCAGGATGTTTTCCAAGATTTTGGCGGTGATTTTCTGTTTGGTGTCGGCCACCAGAATGCCCAGCAGCGCCATGTCGAAAATCACGACGAAAAACAGCCACACGCCGATGGCCAAGCCTGCCGCCGTGCCGCGTTCTTTCACTTTGGCGCTAATCAGGTAGCCCATCGACAAAAACGCCGCGCCCAATAGTATGCTGGCGGCAATCAGCAGGAAGAAGGGCTTCCATGCCGCCAAATACAGCCCGCCGAAATTGTATTGCAGAATCAGGCCGGCGGCGCCGTAGCCGACCACGGTGGCGAGCGTGAGCATGATGATGTGGCCAAGAAATTTGCCAACCAAAATGTGCCAGCGCGAAAGCGGGTAGCTCAGCAGCAATGCCATGGTGCCGCGTTCGATTTCGCCAATCAGCGCGTCATACGCCATCAGCATGGCGATGAGCGGAATCAGGAAAATGGACAGGCTCGACAGGCTGACCACGGTAACGGTGAGCGGATCGACCTTCACGCTGCCGGTGGGCGCGCTGCCCATGAATCCGAGTGCCAGCGCGAGTGTAAACATTAACACGGTGGCGGCCAGCACCCAGCGGTTGCGCAGATTGTCGCGGATTTCTTTTTGGGCGATGATGACAATGGGGGACATGGTGTTTCTCAAGGAATGATGGATTTCAAAGGGTGCAGGCTGCTTTGTGATGTGCAGGCTGCTTTTGGGGACGCAGCGGCGTGTGCGTCAAATATCTTCCCGTTTCAAAAATTCGGCATACACTTCGTCCAAAGTGGGCGTGTGGATGTCGATTTGCGCAATATTGTCCAGGCTGCCCAATTCACGCAGGCGTTCCGCTTTTTCGGAGGCATCGCAGCGGCAGTGGAAGTGGAGCGGTTCGAGGGCCTGCCAGTGTTCGGGCAGGGGCGTTTCGCGGTTTAGCACCACGTCGATCGTCACCGGCAGGCCGCTTTGGACGTGCAGTTCGTGCATATTGCCGTCCGCCACTTTGTGCCCGTTTTTCATCACCACGACGCGGTCGGCATGCCCATCCAGTTCCGCCAATGCGTGGCTGCACAGCAAAACGGTTGCGCCCTGTTGTTTGAGTTCGCCGATGATTTGATAAAACATCTGCCGCGAAGCCGGGTCAAGCCCCGTAGTGGGTTCGTCCAGCAGCAGCAGTTTCGGGTTGCCCAACAATGCCTGCGCCAATGCCAAACGCTGGCGCATGCCTTTGGAATACGCGCCTACACGTTTGTTGGCCGCTTGTGCAATGCCCACGCGTTCCAGCAATGCGTGGTTCAGCGACAAATCCGTGCCTTTGAGTTTGGCATAAAAATCCATGGTCTCTTTGCCGGTGAGCGACGGGTGCAGTGCCACGGTTTCCGGCAGATAACCCATTTGGCGGCGGATTTGGGCGGAATGCCCGTTGGAAATGTCTTCGCCGAACAGGGTGATTTTGCCTTCGCTGGGGCGAATCAGCCCCAAGATGAGCTTCATCATGGTGGATTTGCCCGCGCCGTTGTGTCCGGCCAAACCGACGCATTCTCCGGCCTGCAAAGTGAGATTGACTTGATTGACAGCTTTTTGTTCGCCGAATTGTTTGGTTACGTTGTCCAGAATAAGGTGTGTCGGGTTCATGATTTGGTCACTTGTTGCGGTGCAGGCTGCTTGATTTGCAGTTGGCGCAGTTTCTGTACGGTTTCGGAATCGGGCATGGTCATCAGTGGTTTGCTGTCGGTAACGCCGCCGGGCATGATGGCCGGGAACTGCTGCTGCGCCCATTTCACAATGCTGACGGCAGGGCTGTTCATCAACAGGCGGGCGGCCGGCGCGCGCCATAAAATTTGGTCGGTAATGCTGTTGGGTTTGTAGGCGGTATCGGCAATGCCATCGCCGTCTAAATCGAACGCGCTGTTGTCGCTCCAATAATTGCCTTTGCCGCCGTCCGCCCAGTCGCTAAACCGCGTGCTGACGAATTTGATTTGGATTTCGTTATTGACAAAGGCATTTTCGCGGATTTTGTTGCCTTCGGCCGCCGCACTGAAATGGATGCCCATGCCGCATTGGCCGAAATAGTTGTTGGTAAAGAGGTTGTTGTTGGCGTTGTACATGAAAATACATTTGTCGGATTTTTCAATCGCGTTGCCCACAATTTCGGAATTGTTGGCATAGTTGAGCATCATGCCTTGTTCGAGGTTGCTCCATGAAATATTGTTTTTCACCTTGATGCGGTCGGAAAACATGATGGCGTAACCGATGGTGTTGCCATAGGCGACGTTGTCGTTGATTTCGCTGTCGTTGGTGTACATATAATGCACGCCGTAGCGCAACTGGTGAAAGGTGTTGTGGCTGAACACGTTGAAATTGCTGGCATTGGAGAAAATGCCATCGCGGCCGTAGGAAATATCGTTGTGGATTACTTTGGAATACAGCGAATTCCACACGGTAACGCCGTTGCCACGCTCGTTCACGCGCAGTTGTTTGTCGCCGATAATCGTGTTGCCTTCCACCAAGGCTTCGGGTGCGCCCCACAAATACACGCCGACCGAATTTTCCAATAGGTGGTTGTTGAGGATTTTGGCGCGGGCGGCGGCTTTGTCCAGAAAAATGCCGGCATCCATATCAGGAAGGCTCAAGCCGGAGCGTGTGACGGTGAGGTTTTTTAGGGTAACATCCGGTGCGGATACGGAAACGGTGCGGCCGGTGCGGTCGCCTTCGATAATGGCGCTGTGCTGTTCCGTGCCTTCGATGGTGAGGGGTTTGTTGATAATGATTTTGCCGCTGTATTTCCCGGCTGCCAAGCGGATTGTGTCGCCCGGTTGCGCTTGGTCGATGGCTGCCTGCAAGGGTTGCGAGGGTTGCACGTCGATAACGGCGGCTTGTACGGATAATGTGCCGGCAAATAGGAAGGCAAGGGGGAGGGATGGGATACGCATAATGTGTGAAGGCCGGTGCAGGCTGCTTTTGGGCAGCGGACTTATTTTGATATTTCAAACAAAACGATAAATGGAAAAAAGCAGCCTGCACTTTATCTGGAATGGTGCATACGGAAGGCTGCGATGGGCTTGTTTCAAATATCAAAATAAGGTGTGCGCTCTACCGAACTGGAAAGTAGCGCAATAGAGCGGCACACCCTATTGTTTAGGCAGGATTATTTTGCTGCAGAAGCAGAAGATGCCGCTGCGGCTGAAGCTGTTGCCGGAGCAGAAGCTGCAGATGCTGCCGAAGAAGATTTATTGGCTGCGTCGCCTAAAAGCGGTTCGCCTTTTTTGTGTACGATCATGCGGCCGGACATTTCCATGTGCAATGCGTGGCAGAACCATTGGCAGTAGTACCAGTACACGCCCAAACGGTTGGCCGTGAAGGTTACGGAAGCAGTGGCTTGCGGACTCATTTCCATGGCGATACCGTGGCCTTCCAGCGTGAAACCGTGGGTCAAGTCTTCGATGGTTTCCATGTTGGTCACGGTAACGGTGACTTCGTCGCCTTCGTACACTTCGAAAGAAGGCAGGCTAAACGCGGGCGCAACTGCGGTCATGTACACGCGCACTTTGTTGCCTTCACGGATAACGTTGGCCGCTTTTTCCAGTTCAATGCCGTCTTTTTTGGCTTGGTCCAAAGCAGCCTGCCACATCCATGGGTCTTTGCGGTCCCAGGCTTTTTTCGGATTGATTTTGCTGGCAGCCACCAACATCATATCGTGTGGTTCGGCAAAGGTCGGGTTGTCGTGTACCAGGCGCATTTCTTCGCCGGAAATGTCGATCAACTGGTCGCATTCGGGTTTCAGCGGGCCAACATTCAAGAAACGGTCTTTGGAGAACTTGTTCAAAGATACCAGCCATTGGCCGTCCGCTTCTTTGGTTTCACCCATAGAGGTGTGGTTGTGGCCGGGTTGGTAGCTCACGTCCAGTTTTTGTACGATGTAATCGCTGGTTTTGCTTTGGCTGGCGTAGGCATCGATGGCTTTTTGGATGTTCCATTTCACCATTTGGCTGTCCAAGAACAATGTGGTGTAGGCATTGCCGCGGCCGTCGAATGCGGTGTGGAGAGGACCCAGACCCAATTCGGGTTCGGCAACTACCACGTCGCGCTCTTTGATTTTGCCTGCGAACAAGTCGTCCAGTTTGCGGACATCCAACACGGTTACGGTAGGCGACAGTTTGCCGTTCAGCATGATGTAGTTGCCGTCCGGAGAAGCGTTACAGCCGTGTGGAGAGTTAGGCACGGGGATGTAGCGGGTGTAGTTTTTGGCAGCGTTGGTTTTACGGCCGTCTAATACTTTCACGCCTTCGATTTCTTTGAAATCGCCTGCTTTAATGCCTTCTTCGATGGCTTTGAGGTTGAACACGACGCACCAGTCTTGCTCGTTGGCAGATGCTTCGGTAACGGTAACGCCTTTTTCAGAGTTATAGCATGTGGAGAACGAGTATTTGCCTTGGTAGTCGGCATCGCCGTTGTCCAAGTTGCCGTCCACCATCACTTGCCATGCGATTTCCATGGTTTCGCCGTCAATGGCAGTATAGACAGCCCAGTAGTTTTTGGCAGGGTCGTCCAGCATGGTACCATTGTTAGGTACAGGAACAATGTGTTCGCCGTTGGCAAATACGTAACCGGTTTTCGGATAACGTTGCGGACGCAGGCCGTGGATACCGGATGCATTCGGGATTTCCACGATTTTGTCGGTTTTCATCACGTCGCAACGGATGCGGCAAACGCGGTTGTTTGCTTTATCGTTGGCGTAAACATAACGGCCGTCGTAAGTGCCGTCTGTGAACGACATGTGCGGGTGGTGCAAGTCGCCGTTCGGCATGCAGGGCATACCGGATTTTTTCAGGAAGTCGCGTGTTTGCTCGGTCAGGTGGGCATTCAAGATGGCACGGCTTTCGTTGGTGCGACCCCAGCCTGTTGCGCCGTCCATGTTGAATACGGGAACGCGCATCAGTTCGCGCATGGAAGGCACGCCGACAATACGCATTTCGCCGGATTGGCCGCCTGAAAGGAAGCCGTAGTATTTGTCCAGTTCGCCCGGACCTACGTGTGAAGACAGGCCGCCGGCAACTTCATGTCCGCTTGCTGCAGCGGAAGTACCTGCATCTGCCGCAGCAGAAGCGCCTGCGTGTGCCGCAGAAGCTGCTTTACCGCCTTGCGCACCGCCGGAGCAGGCAGCAAGACCCATCAGGCCAACGCTGGAAGCGGCAGCCGTGCCCAAGAAACTACGGCGGCTAATTTTATTTTCTGACATAGATAAACTCCTTACGATGAAGAAACGTGGTGACCCACGGGTAATATAAAATAGTCCTATTTCTAAAGTGCAGGCTGCTTTTCAGTCTGCCCGAAAGCAGCCTGCACCCGGAATAGTGCTTATTTTATTCGGTTTTGGATTTAGGCACGAAATGCACCACCTGTTCTTCAGGTTGCTGTGCTTTTTGTGCGTCCAATTCGGCTTTGGCTGCTGCCTGTTTTGCTTTTTTCTTGTTGGTGGCCACCACTTGCGGGCAGCGTGTTTCGTGATTATACATCACTTGGCAGTGCAGGCATTGGATACATTCGTTCGGGTTGATATCGCCTTCCGGGGCAATCGCCTGCACAGGGCATTCGTGATTACAAATCTGGCAAGGGTTACCGCACATCGGATAGCGGCGCAGCCAGTTGAAAATCTGCAATTTGGCAGGAATGGCCATAGCTGCGCCCAGCGGGCACAGGTAGCGGCAGAAAAAGCGTTCGATGAACAGGCCGGCCACCAGCAGCGATACGGCAAACAGCACAAACCACCATTCGCGGACAAAGTGCAGGATAATCGCGGTTTTAAACGGTTCGACTTCCGCCAGTTTTTCGGCAAAGCCCAATTCATACAGCGAAACGCCGAATAATACCATGAAAATCACATATTTGATGGCGGTCAAACGGGTATGGATGCCGAATGGGACGGTAATCTGTTTCACGCCGATTTTTTTGGCGATGGCATTGGTCAATTCCTGCAAAGAGCCGAATGGGCAGAGCCAGCCGCAGAATGCGCCGCGCCCCCACAACAGCATGGCAATGGCCGTAGCGCTCCACAGCGTGAAGATGAACGGATCCATCAGGAAATAATCCCAGCTGAAAGGCCCTTGCACAATGGCGGACGACAAGGTCAGCACGTTCACCACCGACAACTGCGCATGCAGATACCAGCCGATATAAACCAGCGTCACCGTCAGATAAACATAGCGGAAGCGGTTGTAAAATTTTTCGTGTTTGACCAATGTGTCTTGGAAGAAGAATACGCCGGTCAGAATCAGCAGCATAATGCCGATGGCGATAATGTGCGGCATTTTTTCCTGCCACAACTGTTTCCAAATCATGCGCTGCGGATTATCTTCGGCTGCGCCGACATCTGCATTGGCGGCTGTCGGGTCGGCGGCAGCGGCAGCAGCACCGGAAGCGGGTGCTGGCGCATCAATCGCCACGGGTGTGCCGTTAGGGTCGTCCACCGTGAAAGACTGCGGCATTTGGTAGTTCAAATCAACGGTCACGAAGGCTTTGTTCTGTACGCTCAATTCATGCTGAACCATCAGCTGCAAGCGCCAAGGTTCGGCAGGGTCGAAAGCAAAATCTTCCGGTGTGACGAACAGCGAAACCTCTTTGAAATGCGGTGCGCCCTTGGCAAGCAAATCCAACAGACGGGTGTGGTGCAAGTCGGTAAAGCGGAAGCCGTTGTCGTTTTGAATCACTTCGATACGGTCAAAAATACCGCCGCGCACATAGCCCGAACCTTTCCAGGAATACACGCCTTCACCGGCCACGATAATGGCGGATTGGTTGGGTTTCAAACGCGATTGCAATTCGGCGAAACCGCTTTCGCCCAATAAGCTTTTACCGATGGATGGTTGGGAAACCACGGCGGTGTATAAGTTGATGAAGGTGTCGTCCGGATTGCCGGCAAACGGGTGCTGTGCGGCTTCGGGATTGTTTTCTGCCAGCATTTTGTTGGCATCGCCAATGCTCAAATGCAGTTTTTGCACCGCGCCCTGTGCCAGCAGGTCGTCCCATGACAGTATGTCTTGCTTGTCCATGTTCGGCAGGCGGTGCGGACGGGTTTGGGCAGCAGCCGTATTGGCAGTAGTGGCAGCCGCTCCGCCCTGTTTGTTGAGTTCGGCGGTAATCACGCGTGCGGAACGGACGATACTGTCGCCAATCACCACCACGGTTACGGTGGCACCGGTCACGATTTCGGACGGTGTGGAGCCTGCTTTGGGCGGATTTTTGGTCGGGTTCAGGCCGATATAGCCGTTAATAAACGTATCGACTTTGGACACAGGAATGCCGACCAGCAGAATGGGTTCGTGGTGTTCCAGCATTTTTGCACCGCGGATGGTGCCTTCTTTGTCCAGTGCGACAATTGTGTCAATCGGTTTGCTGGAATAGCCGCGCGTATTGACCACGTCGGTGGTGATATATGCCACGCCGACTTCTTTGTCGCCTTCGTAAATTTTCGCCGTCATCGGTTTGCCTTCGGGCGTGCTGAAACGGGTGGCGTTCGGGAAGATGTCGCCGGGTTTGACGCGGTTAATCAGTTCGGGCAAGCGTTCGGCGTGCGCGGGCAGGAAGGCCAGAAGCGCAAACAGCAGAACAAAGCCGTAAACAAGACGCTGCATGGAGCGTTGCATGATGGGGGAGTACATTGACAATCCTAAAAAGCAAATACTGAAACGGAATATATTTTAGACCATTTGGGGCGGTTAAGTTTGATATTTATCAAAAGCCCATCCGAAACCCTAGCCTAAATTATAAAATATTTACATATTTTAATAAAGCGAACAAAGCAGCCTGCACTTTTTTAAACGATGAAATTTAAAGTGCAGGCTGCTTTTTCAGGCTTCGTCAGGCGTTATACGATACCTTGTGCCAGCATGGCTTCAGCCACTTTTTTGAAGCCGGCGATATTGGCACCGTTGACATAGTTGGTGTAACCGTTTTCCGTGCCGTTTTCCACACAGTTTTCGTGAATGTTCTGCATGATGTCGAACAGGCGTGCATCCACTTCTTCGCGGGTCCACGACAGGTGCATGTGGTTCTGGCTCATTTCCAGGCCGGAAGTGGCCACGCCGCCTGCGTTGGACGCTTTGCCCGGTGCATACAGGATTTTCGCGTTAATGAATGCTTCCACCGCGCCCAGAGTGGACGGCATGTTCGCACCTTCGGCAACGCATTTCACGCCGTTGGCCAACAAGGTTTTCGCATCGTTTTCGTCCAGCTCGTTTTGTGTGGCGCAGGGCAGGGCCACATCGCAGGCCACGCCCCAAGGACGTTTGCCTTCAAAGTATTCCAAGCCTTGTTCTTTGGCGTACACGGAAATGCGTTCGCGGCGCACTTCTTTCAGCTCAATCAGAGCGGCCAGCTGCGCTTCGGTCATGCCGCTGTCGGGGAATTTGACGAAGCCGTTGGAATCGGACACGGTCAGCACTTGCGCACCCAGCTGGATGGCTTTTTCGGCAGCGTATTGCGCCACGTTGCCGCTGCCGGAAATGGTAACGCGTTTGTGCGCCATGCTGTCGCCTTTGGTTTTGAGCATGTGGTCGGCAAAATAAACCGTGCCGTAGCCCGTGGCTTCAGGGCGGATGAGGCTGCCGCCGTAGGTCAGGCCTTTACCGGTGAGGACGGATGTGAATTCGTTGGAGAGCTTTTTGTATTGGCCGAACAGGAAGCCGATTTCGCGGCCGCCCACGCCGATATCGCCCGCAGGAACGTCGGTATCCGCGCCGATGTGGCGGTAAAGCTCGCTCATAAAGGCTTGGCAGAAGCGCATCACTTCGGCATCCGATTTGCCTTTGGGGTCGAAGTCGGAGCCGCCTTTGCCGCCGCCCATGGGCAGGGTGGTCAGGCCGTTTTTAAATACTTGCTCGAAAGCCAGGAATTTCAAAACGCCCAAGTTCACGGTGGGGTGGAAGCGCAGACCGCCTTTATACGGGCCGATGGCGGAATTCATTTGCACGCGGTAGCCGCGGTTTACCTGCACTTGGCCTTTGTCGTCCACCCAGGAAACGCGGAACATAACGACGCGTTCGGGTTCTACAAGGCGTTCCAGCAGGCTGTGCTGCATGTATTTCGGATTCTTTGCCAAAAAGGGCTGCAGGCTGCCGAAGACTTCTTCGACGGCTTGGTGGAATTCCGGTTGGTTGGGGTCGCGTTGCTTAATGGTTTGAAATAATTGGTCTAAATTATTCATGATAATCTCCGTAGGAGTGAGGGGATGCAGGCAGCCTGCAGTTGGTTGTGAGCGTGCCGCCCGAGCATGTGATGGCGTTATGCCGGTGAAGGTAAGCGCACACCGTGTTTGGGCGACGGATGTAGTGTAACAACAAGCACATCGACACGCCAGCCATTGGCAAAAAAAAATTTGGCCATGTGCAGGCTGCTTTTGAATGTTTTATACTTACGCGTTCACATTTGCCGGACGATAGGAAACAAGATGCCGCACCGTGCCCAATTTCTCAACAAAATCCCCCCGTTGCAACCGCCCGCATGGCTGCGGGGCGGCAACGCACAAACGCTGTACGGCAAAATGCTGCAGCGTTCCGACCTGAATTACCGCCGCGAACTTTTGCCCGACAGCTACGGCGAAGACTGGGCGGCATACGACTTTATCGATTCGCCGCACCAAGACGCGCCCTGCGTGGTGGTGCTGCACGGTTTGGAAGGCAGCAGCCGCAGCCATTACGCAGTGGAAATGATGTATACCATACGGCAACGCGGCTGGCACGGCGTGGTGGCGCATTTCCGTTCGTGCGGCGGTGTGCCGTCCAAGCGGATGTACCACAGTGGCGACACGTGCGAAGTGGCGCATATGCTCAACCTGTTGGCGCAGCGGTATCGCGAATTGTATGTGGTCGGCTGGTCGCTGGGCGGCAACGTGCTGGCCAAATATTTGGGCGAGCAGGGCAAAGCCGCATTGCCCAAAGCGGCCGCCGCCGTTTCCGCGCCCGTGAACCTGAATGCGGCGGGAGAAGCATTGCAGCACGGTTTGCCGTATTTGCTGTACACGCCGTATTTCCTGCACACGCTGCTCACCAAAGTGCCGAAGTCCGACAAAAAAATCCGCAGCCTGGGCGCATTCGACAATGCCTATACCGCGCCGATGCACGGATTTACCGATAAATACGACTATTACACGCAAGCATCCGCCTGGCCGTGGCTGTCCAAAATCGAAGTGCCGACCTTGCTGCTCAATGCCAAAAACGACCCGTTCCTGCCGCCGCAATACCTGCCCACCGAACGCGACGTGTCGCCGCAGGTTTATCTTCTGCAACCGGAGCAGGGCGGGCATTGCGCGTTCGTATCCGGCGAAGGGCGCGGACATCTGCAATGGCTGCCGCAAACCGTGCTGGCGTTTTTCGACGAACAAATTGCCCGACGGCAAACGGGGTCTGCCCCATGAACGCACCGAATCATTATGAAAATTTCCCAGTCGGCTCGATTGTGCTGCCGCGCAGGCTGCGCCGCCCGATTCACGCCGTGTATGCCTTTGCGCGTTATGCGGACGATTTGGCGGACGAGGGCGATGCCACGCCCGAAGAGCGGAAAAGCAGCCTGCACTTTCTGGCGCGCGAATTGGACAAAATCGGCGCGGGGCAAATGCCGGAAACCGCATTGATGCAGCGTTTGCAGACCGAAGCGGTGGTGCCGTTCTCCCTGCCGTTGCAGCCGTTTTACGATTTGCTCTCCGCCTTCGAGCAGGACACGCACAAAACGCGCTACCAGCATTTCGGCGAACTGGTGGATTATGCGCGCCGTTCCGCCAATCCTGTCGGGCGGATTATCCTGCATTTGTACGGGCAGACCGACCCGCAGTCCGTCGGGCAGAGCGATGGTATCTGCACCGCCTTGCAGCTCATCAATTTTTGGCAGGACGTGGCGGTGGATTGGCAGAAAAACCGCGTTTACCTGCCGCAGGACGATATGGCGAAATTCGGCGTGACCGAAGACGATTTGGCTGCAGGCTGCATGACACCCGCGCTGCGGAAACTGCTGGCCTATGAATGCGGCAGGGCGCGTAAAATGCTGTATGCCGGCGCGCCGCTGGGCAAACGTTTAAAAGGCTGGCTGGGATTCGAATTGCGCCTGATTATTTTGGGCGGCGACCGTATTTTGCAGAAATTGGCGGAAAACCAATACGATGTTTTCCAAAAGCGCCCCGTGCTGGTGTGGAAGGATTATTGGCTCATGCTCAAACGTGCGTGGCAGAAAAAATAAGCATAAATTTCAGTTAAATAGGAAATGAATCATGAAAAATGTGGTGATTTTGATTTCAGGACGCGGCAGCAATATGCAGTCGATTGTGAACGCGGGGATTCCGAATGCGCGGATTGCCGCCGTATTGTCGAACAACCCGGATGCGGCTGGTTTGGCGTGGGCGGCGGAGCGCGGCATTGCCACGGCGGCGTTGAACCACAAAGATTTTGCCGACCGTGCCGCGTTCGACCGAGAAATGATGCGCCTGATTGACGGATTTTCCCCCGATTTGGTAGTGCTGGCCGGCTTCATGCGGATTTTAACGCCCGAATTCTGCGCACATTACGAAGGGCGCTGCATCAACATTCATCCGTCGCTGCTGCCCGCATTCACCGGTTTGCACACGCACCGGCGGGCGATTGGGGAAGGCTGCCGCGTGGCAGGCTGCACCATTCATTTTGTGACGGCGGAGCTGGACAACGGCCCAATCATTACGCAGGGCGTGGTGCCGATTCTGGATGGCGATACGGAAGAAGCGTTGGCGGCGCGCGTGTTGTCGGTGGAGCATGTGCTGTTCCCGCAGGCGGTGGCCGATTTTGTGGCAGGCAGCCTGCACATTGAGGGCAAACGTGTGGTGAAATCGGCAGCGGCGGATGAGTCGCAACGGGTTTTGGCGTAATCCCAGATAGGGAAAAAGCAGCCTACACCTTCTTTTTTGAAGTGCAGGCTGCTTTTTGATTGCCTGAAAAAACCGCATTTGCCGTTATCAGTAAATGCAGTTGTTGAAAAACAATGACTTATCGGGTGCAGGCTGCTTTTATGCCTTCGCTTCGCCCAGCTCTTTGGCCAGATACAGCCAAGTTTCCACCACGGTATCCGGATTGAGCGAAATCGTTTCAATGCCTTCTTCGGTCAGCCATTTGGCAAAATCGGGGTGGTCGGACGGGCCTTGGCCGCAAATGCCGACATATTTGTTTTGCTTGCGGCAGGCGGAAATGGCCAGGTGCAGCATCACTTTCACGGCAGGATTGCGTTCGTCGAACGTACCGGCAATCGAGCCGCCACTGTCACGGTCCACGCCCAGCGTCAGCTGCGTCATATCGTTCGAGCCGATGGAGAAGCCGTCAAAATATTTCAGGAACTGCTCGGCCAAAAGCGCATTGCTCGGCACTTCGCACATCATAATCAGGCGCAAACCGTTTTTGCCGCGCTCCAAACCGTTTTCTTTCAGGATGCGGATGACTTGTTCCACCTCGTGCAGCGTGCGCACAAACGGAATCATAATTTCCACATTGGTCAGCCCCATGGTATCGCGCACATATTTCAAAGCTTTGCATTCCAGTGCAAACGCGTCTTTGAAATCGTCGGACACATAACGCGCCGCGCCGCGGAAACCCAGCATCGGGTTCTCTTCGTGCGGTTCGTACAAGTGGCCGCCCACCAGGCCGGCGTATTCGTTGGATTTGAAATCGGACATACGCACGATGGCTTTGCGCGGATAAACCGAAGCCGCCAATGTGGCCACGCCCTCGGCGATTTTGTCCACATAAAAATCGGTGGGAGAAGGATAGCCGGCAATGCGTTCGCGGATTTCGTCCTGCAAATCACTATCCAGTTTGTCAAATTCAATCAACGCTTTCGGATGAATGCCGATTTGGCGGTTAATGATGAATTCCATCCGCGCCAAACCGATGCCTTCGCTTGGGATATTGGTGAACGAAAACGCCAATTCGGGATTGCCCACGTTCATCATGATTTTCACGGGTGATTTTGGCATATTGTCCAATGCCACTTCATCCACCGACACATTGAGCAAGCCTTGGTAAATCAGGCCGGTATCGCCCTCGGCACATGACACGGTTACTTCCTGCCCTTCTTGCAGCACTTGCGAAGCGTTGCCGCAGCCCACAACGGCAGGAATGCCTAATTCGCGCGCAATAATTGCTGCGTGGCAGGTGCGTCCGCCGCGGTTGGTCACAATGGCCGCCGCGCGTTTCATCACAGGTTCCCAATCCGGGTCGGTCATGTCGGTGACCAGCACGTCGCCGGGCTGCACGATATCCATTTGCGAAGCGTCTTTCACCAGGCGCACGCGACCTTGGCCGACTTTCTGACCGATGGCGCGGCCTTCGCACAATACGGTTTTGTTGCCGGAAATGGTGTAGCGGCGCAGGCTGCTTCCTTGCTCTTTTTCCTGCGATTTCACGGTTTCGGGGCGCGCCTGCAAAATATACAGTTTGCCGTCCAAGCCGTCGCGGCCCCATTCGATGTCCATCGGGCGGCCATAGTGTTCTTCGATAATCAGCGCGTATTTCGCCAATTCGGTAATTTCTTCATTGGAAATGGAGAACTGTTTGCGCTCTTGTTCGGCAACATCCACCACTTGTACGGATTTGCCCGCTTGCGCGCTGTCGGTAAACGTCATTTTGATGAGTTTGGAACCCATGGTTTTGCGCAAAATGGCGGGTTTGCCGGCGCGAAGAGTGGGTTTGTGCACATAAAATTCGTCCGGATTGACCGCGCCCTGCACGACGGTTTCGCCCAAACCGTAAGAAGCGGTAACGAACACAACGTCTTCAAAGCCGCTTTCGGTATCGATGGAGAACATCACGCCCGCCGCGCCGCTGTCGGAACGCACCATGCGCTGAACACCTGCCGATAACGCAACAATATCGTGCGCAAAGCCTTTATGCACACGATAGGAAATGGCACGGTCGTTGTATAGCGAAGCGAATACATGGCGCATTGCTTCTTTCACATTCTCCAAGCCGTTGATGTTCAGGAAGGTTTCCTGTTGTCCGGCAAAAGACGCATCGGGCAGGTCTTCCGCCGTTGCCGAAGAGCGCACGGCCACTGAAATTTGGTCGCTGCCTGCATCGGCTACCATTTTGTTCCATGCCGTTTCAATGTCGGCATCCAATTCGGCAGGGAAGGGTGTGTCCAGAATCCATTGGCGGATTTCTTTGCCCACTCGTGCCAGCTCGGTAACGTCATTAACGTCCAATGCGGCTAATGCTTGGGAAATGCGCTCGCTCAAGCCGTTGTGTGCTAGGAAGGTGCGGTAGGCTTCGGCGGTGGTGGCGAAACCGGTCGGCACGCGCACGCCTTTTTCGGTAAGCTGGGAAATCATCTCGCCCAAAGAAGCGTTTTTACCCCCTACGCGTTCCACATCGGTCATGCGTAGATTTTCAAACCAAATAACGTTTTGAGACATATGATTACGTCCTTAATGAGAGTGGGAAATGAAGAAAATGCTTTAGCTTTAAATATGCGGTTCGGTAACCTTGCGTTAATCTATTTTAACGTTTGTCGGCAGCCATGTCATGTGTTTTATGTGTGGAAACACGCAGGCAGCCTGCACTTTTACCATGTAATCTTGTGAAATTTTAATGTGTTTTTTATCTGATTTTAACGGTTTTGTCGGTCTGATATTGTCTTGGAAATGGAAAAGTCGGCATATTTTATGTGTTTTTGCGTTTAAATCAACAGAAATTTGCCTGAATAATGTGTAAAAAATATTGTTGTAGTCTAATGTAGCATTGTGTATTTTGGGTACAATAGCGTTTTTTTGCGAGGACGAAGAATGTTTTTTGTGGACAGAATGGCGGCGGTGTTGAAGCCGACCGATGTGTTTTTGGCATGGCTGCAACAGTATGACGAGGATTTTGCGGATTTGACGTTGGCGCAACTGCGCGCGAATTGCAGCGTGTTCCTGCTGCCCGTGTTTGAAATGCCGGAAGAGGCGGTGGCTTATGTGGGCGAGCGGTATCGCGCTTTGTTTGCGGCGGAGCTGGCTTCTTGGTCGGTTGATGAGGCGGACTTCCCGCAGCCGTTTGATTTAGCGCAGTTTTGGTCGTTTTTCGAGCTGGAAATTCACGATATGGTGTTGGATTTGGAAGAGGCGCAATGGCAAGGCAGTGCCGTGATGGACGAGTAATTCCGGTGCGTGTTTCGCGCTGGCGGCGCATGCTGGTCGGCATGTTGTGCGCGGCGTATTCGGCGGCGGTTTTGTACTACTGGGAATGGTCGTGGGTGCAGGCTGCTTTGCTGCTGGCCGGTGCGGCGGCAGGTGCTTGGGCGATGCTTCTGCCGCATGATGTTTCGGAACTGGTGCTGGAAGACAAGGGCGCGGCTTATGTGCGCTATCGGGGGCAAAAGCAGCCTGCACGATTGGGCGCAGGCAGCCTGATTGTGCCGCGTTGGGCATGTTTGTCGTGGCGGTTGGACGGCGGCGGTTCGGTGGCGCAGGTGTTGCTGCCGGACAGTTTGTCGGCGGAAGATTGGCGCTTCTTTTATGTGTGGGCGCAGCTTTGGCAGAAAGATTAAGTATAAACATATGGTTATATGGAGATTTGTAGCCAAAAAAAGAAAAAACGTTTATAATTCAGCCCCATCAATTTTGCATGGCGCTGTTGAAAAGCAGCCTGCACTGTTTTTTTGAAAAGGAAATCCCATCATGATGGTTCTGTATTCCGGAATTACCTGCCCGTTCAGCCACCGCTGCCGTTTCGTTTTGTTTGAAAAAGGCATGGACTTCACGATTAAAGACATCGATGTGTTCAACAAGCCCGAAGATTTGGCGGTGATGAACCCGTATAACGAAGTGCCGGTGCTGGTGGAACGCGATTTGGTGCTGTACGAATCCAATATCATCAACGAATATATTGACGAACGCTTCCCACACCCGCAGCTCATGCCGGCCGACCCGGTGATGCGCGGTCGCGGCCGTTTGGTGCTGCACCGTTTGGAAAAAGAGCTGTTTGTCCATGTGAAAACGTTGGAAAATCCGTCTTCCACCGCCAAAATGCAGGCTGCCGCGCGCGAAGCGATTGCCAGCGGTTTGACCATGATTGCCCCCGCATTTGCCAAAAACAAATACGTTTTGGGCGACGATTTTTCCATGATTGACGTGGCACTGGCACCGCTGCTGTGGCGCTTGGACCATTACGACATCAAATTGGGCAAAGCTGCCGCGCCGATTTTGAAATCCGCCGAGCGCATTTTCCAGCGCCAGGCTTTTATCGACGCGCTCACGCCAGCCGAAAAAGCGATGCGCCGCTAAGGGCAAAGTGCAGGCTGCTTTTGCTTGGGAGATGACATGGACATAGCAAATATTTCCACCAAACCCTATCTGATTCGCGCCTTATACGAATGGTGTTTGGACAGCGGCTGCACGCCGCATCTGGCGGTTTGGGTGAACGAGCACACGCGCGTGCCGGCGCAATATGTGCAGGACAATCAGATTGTCTTGAGCATCAGCCCGTCCGCCACCAAAGATTTGACAATCGACAACGAATGGATTCATTTCCATGCGCGCTTTGCCGGCGTGTCGCACGAAATCTGGATTCCGGTCGGTCATGTATTGGGCATTTTCGCCAAAGAAACCGGCCAGGGCATGGGCTTTGAAGTGGAAGAATGGCAGCCGGACGAGTGTGCCGAAGCTGCGCCCGAATTGGCGGAAACCGACCAGAATGACGGCGGCACGGCCAAAGTGGTTAAATTCCGCCCGAATCGCGGATAAAGTGCTATCATGCGCCATCGGTGGGCGATAGTCGTGCCGATAAAACGATTAACCAGCCATGAAGGAGCAGTCAATGAAAAAATATATTTTATTGGGCATTTGCGCATTGACACTGGCGGCATGTGCCGGCACATCCGGCGGCGCGCACAACCAAATGTACGGCGAATTGAAAGGCGGCACGGAAATCACCCGCTAATCGCGCAACATTGAAAAAAGCAGCCTGCACTTTCCATTTCGGGGTGCAGGCTGCTTTTTAATGGTATGAGCAATACGGATTATGCGCGTTTGCGGAATTCGCCGGTGCGGGTGTCGATTTCGATTTTGTCGCCGTTTTCCACGTAAGACATCACTTGGATTTCGGTGCCGCCAACCAAGCGCGCGGTTTTCATCACTTTACCGGAAGTGTCGCCTTTCACCGCAGGCTCGGTGTATTCCACTTCGCGCACGATGATGGTGGGCAGTTCCACGGAAATCGGGTTGCCTTCGTAGAAGGTTACTTCGCA
>ERZ773054.418-NODE-418-length-34428-cov-160.734065_pt1 | contig 34428 bp, 30 predicted proteins | sample MGYA00580630_ERZ773054 | MGnify/ENA primary metagenome ERZ773054 (study PRJEB29015, sample SAMEA2737994) | human oral metagenome | biome: human oral; feature: human-associated habitat; material: dental | place: China | collected 2115 ... | reverse complement strand
TACCCAACACTCGCTTTCGAGGCGAGCACCTTCGGCCGCTCGGACACGCCACCGCGAAAAATCCTAGGGCATATTGGTGCTCTAACGCAAATTACTTGTCGGAATCGTCCTTGAATGAGCCAACAACCTTATTTGCACCGTCCTTGACCGCGTCTGCCACGTCAGACTTGACCTGATCGGCCTTGCCTTCGTCTTCGAGGCGCTCATTGCCGGTAACCTTACCTGCGGCTTCTTTAGCCTTGCCTTTAATTTCATCAAATGCGCCCATGTGTGTCTCCTCACAATGCGGTCGGGGGTAATACCGTGTCCATCCTACTCAAATCCCACATTAATGTCACGGATAATCAAAAATTTATCGACATTCCCGAAAAAATACCCCCAGTTGTGCAGCGCATTCGTCTGCAAGGACCCCTCCAATTACCTGCGGTTGGTACAAAACCTGTGGGTCGCGCACCACATCGAAGACTGAGCCGCAGGCCCCCATTTTGGGTTCGTAGGCGCCGAAAATAATGGTGCCGATCCGCGCCGCCACCAGGGCTCCAGCGCACATGCAGCAGGGCTCCAGGGTGACGGCGATGGTGCAGTCGGTGAGCCGCCAGCCGTCGTGAAAGTTCCGCACCGCCTCCCGGATGGCGATGATTTCCGCATGGGCGGTGGGGTCGCTGTCCGCTTCTCGACGATTACTTCCCCGACCAATCACATTCCCATCCGGGTCGAAGATCACCGCCCCCACTGGGACGTCGCCAAGCGGGGTGGGAACCGCCAACGCGTGACGCATTTTTGCTTCGGCCGCCACCCGGAAGCCTGGGCGTCGCAAAGCGGGGCACATTTAGCCCACGGCCTTCGCCAGGGCGTCGTCGAATCCTAGTTCTTCCGCAATCCGCTGCAGCTGCTCCGACGCCCACCACTCGGACTCGTCCACGATCACGCTAAGCACCTGCTCGCTCAGGCCAACATCGACCAGAATGTCGAAATCGCCCTCAGGCCACCCTTCGGTGTCGGCGAAATCTTCCTCCGCAATGTCCGGCACCTCAACGTCTAATTCCTCTAAAATGCTCGCGGCAAAATCATCCACCGCCCCCATGGACGCGTCCGATAGGAATAATCGCACGCCACTGGGGGTAGGTCGCACAATAACAAAATATTCGTCATCCACGCATAACAATGCAAAAGCCGCGGACTCCGCGCGCAAACTACGCACCGCTCCTACTGCGGTATCCACGGTGGAAAAATCATCATGAAAGGTGCTGACATCCCAGCTAGAACCAAGACGGGCCACGGTTACTGCAAAATTACGTTCCATATCGAATAACCGTAGTCGTTCTGTGTCACACTTGTCAGGTGAGTATTAATGAAATTTCCCGCCCCATTTGCATCCTCGGCCTCGGCCTCATCGGCGGTTCTCTGCTGCGCGCCCTCGCCCAAGCGAGCCAGATGGACTCTGGACGGGACAACCAACACGATCAGGGCGACCTGGTTGTCTACGGGTATAACCGTTCCCCTTCCGCAGCCAGCACCGCCAGAAACGATGGGTACGACGTCAGCAATGACCTTATTGAAACCCTGCAACGCGCCGAAATCGACAAGGCACTCATTGTCTTGGCGACCCCCATGCCCGCTATCGCCGGCCTGCTCGACGTCATTTCCGAGCATGCTCCCTCCTGCGGTTTCACCGATGTTGTGAGTGTGAAAGGCGAGGTGTACAAGCTGGTTCAGGAATACGGCATGGCGGACCGGTATGTGGGCGGTCACCCCATGGCCGGCACCGCGCACTCCGGCTGGTCCGCATCCCGCGCCGACCTGTTCCGCCGCGCCGTGTGGGTGGTCACGTTCGACCATGCGATCGACGCCGACCCCAGCCGCGACTGGCTTCGACTCTGGGTGGATGTGGTGCACATGGCCAGCAAGGTTGGTGCTGAGGTCATCCCCGCCCGGGTTCGCCAACATGATGCCGCGGTCGCTCGGGTCAGTCACCTCCCCCACCTGTTGGCGGAGACCCTGGCCATTGTTGGCGATAATGGTGGCGCCTTGTCATTGTCACTGGCAGCAGGCAGTTTCCGCGACGGCACTCGGGTGGCTGGCACCGCGCCGAACCTGGTGCGGGCAATGTGCGAAACCAACCATGTGGCTCTCCTCGATGCGCTGGATGAGGCGCTAAGCTTGCTGAACGACGCCCGGGATCATCTCCTCATGGAGGATCCCTCGCTCGCGGACCTCGTGGACAACGGCTATCGCTCACGTATTCGATTCGAGGCTAGGTCAGGGTTGAATAAGGAGCAGTCGGTGAGCCCGACACATATTTCGAATCGGCCGGTGTTTCGGCTGCATCCGGGTGGCCCGCAGTGGGTGAATCAGCTGATCCAGGCGGAAAACACGGGGGCCCGCATCGAGGTGGTGTAGGCGCGGGCACTGCTGTGGTGCTGGACTGGTGCCGGGTGCTGCGGGGCTGGACCTGCGTTGGGTCACCGCCGAGTCGGCACCGCCGCCGGGGTGAGCACGGGCACCGCCGCCGAGCACCCAGCCGCCCTCACCCGAATAGGTCGCGGGGATCCCCCAGGTAGGCGTTGACATCAATGGTGTGACCAGCAACCGTGGCCTCGGAGGAGAACTGCCACAGGTCAACAAGCAGCCCGCCGTAGCTGCGCCACCCGCCGGTGCCGGCACGTTGGTAAATGGCGGAGGCGTATCCCTGCTGGGGTTCGACATAGTGGGAGGACCACAGGGGCGGTAGGCCGGTGTCAGCAAGATCGGGGCTGCCGACCTGCTGCCAATACCAGCGGGGCAGGTAGGTGAGGATGACCTGGTAGCCTCGGCTGGTGAACTCGTCGTGGATGGCCCGCCAATGGTCAGGGTCCGTGCCGGAGCCCGACTCGATATCGAGGCAGATGGGTACGCTCATGTCGCCGGCGGCGGCCCGAACGACATTATCAAGGGCGTCGGCGTGTTCCTGCGGGCTGGTTTCCGAACGTACGTACGCATAGGCAGCGGTGTGGAGCCCGGCCTCCCGGGCTGCGGAATAGTGCTGTTGGAAGCAGGGATCTAGCCAGGTCCCCTCCGTAGCCTTAAGGATGGCAAATTCGAATCCTTCTTCGGCTATGGTCTTCAGGTTAATGTCCGGCTGGTGGTTGGAGAGGTCCACACCGTAGCAGATTGGCGGGTTACTTTGCGCGGGGGTCGGCGCGGGGGCGTCGTCAAGCCAAGCAACAGGGTCTATTTGCGAGCCGGGCTGCCACACAAATGGGTGTACTTGGAAGTGCAGGTGGGGCGCGGTGCCGCCGTTGGTGTTAGGGTCGGGGTTGATGCGGGCGATGCGTTGGCCGGCACGCACCCACTCGCCTTCCGCGACTTCGGCGATGATGCTGCCGTAGACGGTGGTGCCGCTGCCTGCCGCGGTGGGATGGTCGATCACAATCCAGCCTGCGGGCGCGGGTCCGCCGAATCCTTGCGCGGCACCGGCGTGGGTTACGAGCCCGGCCTGAGCTGCGAAAACAGGTTGGTCGCCGGAGCCGCCGTCTCTACCGAAGTCCACGCCCGGGTGGCCCGTGGCGAATTCGCTGGTGATGTGGCAGTCGTCTGATATTGGTTTGAAACGCTGAACCATACCATATTATATCTTCGCTTTACGACGCCCTCCCGGCCCCAACCATCATCACGGAAAAGGAGAAACTTATGACAAATCAGCAACCACAAGACTTTCCACAATACCAATACCAACAACCTCAACCACAGCCTCAACCCCAGGAATACGCACAACAACCCCCGACGCCGCCTGCGCAACCGTCATTATTTCAGGTACCGGCGTCGGTGTCTTTTAGTAGGCAGCAAATCATTGCCAAGGTGGTTGCGGGCTTAGGTATTGCGGTTTTCATTGTCAGCCTGCTGGGGTTCCTCGCCACCCACGGAGACTTCGGGCCTGACGACATCATCGACTTCATGATCTCTGGAATCTCGCTGGTCATCGTTGTTCTTGCCTGCATTTGGAATGCACTAGCAACCATCGGCAAACACATTGTGAAGACCGAATAATAGGCTGCAAACGCGGTAAAACCCCAGTCGACACGCGCTGCTCACTGGGGTTTTCCTTTGTGCGCCCGGAGGGATTCGAACCCCCAACCTTCTGATCCGTAGTCAGATGCTCTATCCGTTGAGCTACGGGCGCATGATGAAATTTTCATTGCGATTGAATGTTACACCGCTACCACCAATCAGCCAAATTACCTGGTTACAACCTTTACTCCCAGAGCAACCACAATTCTGGTGATCCAGGTGGGAGCGGCCCCCGCCACCAGCCAGCACCACACCACGCCAACCCGGCAGCAGACTTGATAAGCATGGTCTTTGAGATTCCCCATCCCAAATCTCCAGGAGTCGATATGCACAATCGGGAAAGACCATGCTTAGAACATGTGCAGCAGTCAAACACACAGGCGGCCCAGCACCAGCACATGTTCTAAGCTTGGACTTTTATTGGCGACAGTTCAACCCTGTAGGCACCGACGTGCCTCCAGAATGAAAACCATGCTTAGATAACCTGCTGCCCTAAAGTACCGTACGCAGCACACCCGCTAAGCATGGTCTTTCGAATCCACTGTTCCAAATCCCCTGGAGCCAAAGCATCTGCCAGAGAAAGACCATGCGTAGAACATGTGCAGCCCCGCCTGAGGTTATCGGCAGCACTTTTCCCAAGCTTGGTTTCGTTCAAGAAACGGATTCCCTGGGGCATCTAAAGAGGATTTTGCGGCTTAGCACTTGCGCCATCAAACGGAATGGATAAGGCTTCATGTCTGATAAGCATGGTCTTTGAGATTTGTCGCCCCAAATCCGCTGGGCCCCACACACCCATCCGGGAAAGACCATGCTTAGACAATCTGCTGCTCTCACGGTTCTGGCAGCCCAGCCCGGAATATCTGCCACACAACAAAGCAGCAAACCTGATAAGCATGGTTTCCATTTTGGCGGCCTGATATCTCCTGGAAATCCATCCAACCATAGCCAAACACCATGCTTATCTAACCTGCTACCCAGCCACTATGGGTTTTAGGCCAGGTTCCTCCCCCATCAATAAAAACAGCACACCCGCTAAGCATGGTCTTTCAGATCCACCGCCCCAAATTCCCAGGAGCCGACACGCCCTCAGGATGGAAACCATGCTTAGAACATGTGCAGCCCTGCCCCGCTCCAGCCCTACCAACCACGCGGCCACCCAAACCCCTGGCCAGACCCCTGAACAGCGGAAACAGCGGGAAGCCCCGGGCTCAGCGCGTAGCGTGGGCCCGGGGCTTCTCCATCGTAGCGTCGTCGTAAAGCGGATTATTCAGCGACGCGGGCAGCTAGTTCTTCCAGCACATGGACGTATTTCTTCCCGGTGGCGCGGGTCATGCCGATTTCGCAGGTCCGGTTGCAGGAGAGGAACAGGTCGAAGTCATCGTTGCGGACCGAGCGGGCCTCGTCATGGGTGGCGGTGGCGGTGAGCTCTTCGTGGAGCATGCCCCGGTCGCCGGCGAAACCGCAGCACCGCCACCCGTCGGGAACCACGCATTCTTCGGCAACGAGCCCTGCGAGCATCATGAGGGCGTCGTTGACCCCCAGGTGCGTGGAGGAACAGGTTGGGTGCACCGCAGCTTTGCGGGCCCGAATCACCGGCGGCAGCATGGGGGCCACATTCGTTGCCACCCATTCCGTGGCATCCATCACGGTGATTCCGGTCACCCCGGCGTTTTCCAGGGCGATAATGATGCCTTCGGTGCAGGACACGTTGTCGCACACCAGGGGGATTTGCCCGTTTAGGGTGTTGTCCACCACCCACTTTGTGAGCTTGTTTTTCATCACCTCATAGCCTTGCGCCAGCCCCTTCGACTTCCAGGGGGTGCCGCAGCAAAGATCCCGCACACCCTGCGGCGTGCTGAGCGTGAGCCCAGCAATGGTAGCAAGTTGCCGAACGGCCGCCTCAACGCCCTGCCCGCAGGCGTGGTCGGTCTTAAACATGGAGCCCACGCAGGCCGGCAGGAAGATCGCGTCCGGGTTTGGCGCCGGCTGCACCGTGCGCAGCTTCCCGCCACCCGGCATTTCCTTGGTGAGGGTGGGCACGATGTCGTCGCTGGTCACCTTGCGGGCGATGCCCAGCATGCCGCGCAATGGTGTGGTTGGCAGCGCATGCGCCATGTGCATGCCTACCGACGCGCTCCGCAGGAGCATGTCCCAGTGCTCGGCGGCGACTTTCCAGCCCTTGTCCAGGGTTTCGCTTTGGGTTTCCCGGCGCTTTGCCCGGATCAGGTCACCGGTGTTGATCTTCACCGGACAGGCGGTCTGGCACATGCCATCCACGGCACAGGTTTGGACCACATCATATACCTCTTGGGCTTTGAGCCGTTCCGCCAGGTCATAGGCCCCGGAGGCTTCGCAGGCGGCGATGGCACGTTGGATGACGATCCGCTGCCGGGGTGTGGTGGTCAGGTGTTGGGAGGGGCAGACGGGTTCGCAGTAGCCGCATTCCACGCAGTCGTCGATGATGTCTCGGACGGTTTCGGTGGGTTTGATGTATTTGAGGTGCAGCTGCGGGTCATCGGTGATGATGGTGCCCGGGTTGAGAATGCGGTTGGGGTCGCAGGCGTCTTTGACGTCAACCATGGCCTGGTAGAGGTCGTCACCGTATTGGCGTTGCACGAAGGGGGACATGATTCGGCCGGTGCCGTGCTCGGCCTTGAGGGTGCCTTGTTCCCGGAGCACGAGGTCCACCATGTCTTCGGTGAATTGGTCGTAGCGGTTAAGGGATTCTTCACCGGCGAAGTCCTCGGTGACGAGGAAGTGGATGTTGCCGTATTTGGCGTGTCCGAAGATGACGGCGCCGTCATAGTGGTGTTTGTCGAAGAGTTCTTGCAGGTCGGTGCAGACTCCGCCGAGTTTTTCCATGGGGACGGCAATGTCTTCCAACAGGGCCATGGTGCCTTGGGGGCGGTTGCGCATGATCTTGGTGTAGAGTCCGTTGCGCATGACCCACATTTGGTTGCGGCGTTTGACGTCGCCGGTCATTTCGGGCGGGGTGGAGAGCCCACCGAGTTGGGCGAAGGTTTTTTCGCCGGTGGCGATGCGTTCATCAATGCCGTCGTCGTCCATGGCCTGGTATTCGACGAGCAGGGAGGCGTGTTCGCCCACCTTGAAGCCCTTGGGGAGGACGGAGGATGCGTCGGGGCCCATTGCCCGGATGGAGGCGGCGTCGATAAGCTCGACGACTTCGGCGCCGGAGTACACGATTTGCGGCAGGGCTTCGGTGGCAGCGTCGAGCGAGTCGAACATGAGCAGGCCGGTGGCGGTGCGCTTGGGCACGGGGACGGTGCGGAAGATTGCTTCGGCGACGAATCCCAGGGTACCTTCGGACCCGATCATGAGGTGTTCGAGGATTTTCGCGGGCGTGTCGTAGTCGAGGAAGGAGTTAATGCCGTAGCCCATGGTGTTTTTGATGGCGTAGCGGCGTTCGATGTCGGCACGGTATTTGTCCCCGCGGAGGGTGTCACGGAGTCGTTCGAGCACGCCGACCAGTTCGGGTTCGTGCGAGCGCAGGATGTCGTCGGCGTTGGGGTCGGCGGTGTTGACCACGGTGCCACTAGGGAGGGCGATGGTCATGGATTCCAAGGTGCGGTAGGCGTTGGCGGTGGTGCCGCAGGTCATGCCGGATGAGTTGTTGGCAATCATGCCGCCGATGGTGCAGGCGATTGATGATGCCGGGTCGGGCCCCAGTTTGGTGCCGTATCGGGCCAGCGCGGTGTTGACCTGGGTGACGGTGAGGCCGGGTTGCACGCGCACGCGGCGGCCATCGTCGAGGACTTCCATGTTGCGGAAGTGTCGGCGGGCGTCCACGGTGAGCCCTTCGGAGAGAGCCTGGCCGCACAGGCTGGTACCGCCGCCGCGGAAGGTGAGCGGCCAGTTCATTTGGGCGGCGACCCGCATGGCAATGCCCACGTCGGCGGCGGATCGGGCCCGCATCACAGCGTCGGGGGCGTGCAGGTAGTGGGATGCGTCGACCGCGAGGGCCATGCGGTCGAGTTCCCGGTCGCTGACGGTGGCGCCGCTGCCGAGGGCGTCGCGGAGTGCGGCGAGTGCGGCGGCGTTGCCTTCGGAGAGCAGCGAACGGGATGTGGTAACGGTAGCAGAGACGGACATTAGGTACTCCAAATCCGTTTGAAGAGGGTGGTTGAATTTATGGGCTGTATGTATCTAGGATATAGCGAGAGTTTGGGGGAAGCCCGAAAAATTTGTGTGGTAATGGTCTCTTAGGTTAGGCATAAATTACCCTTGTGAGCTTTAGGTTTGCATAAACTAAGTTGAGAAAACGCCTCCTCCGCACTGCCTTCCGCCCGCTTTGCGACGCCCTCCCGACCGTCCTCATCACCCCGGCGCTCAGGCCGCCAACCCGACAACCTGCCTGCGACTCAGCTTCTCCAACCCCGGCGGCAGCACTTATTCTAAGCATGGTTTTCATTTCTACCGCCAGGCATCCCCTGGGAATTCTTCCGCCCACAACCAAAGACCATGCTTATCCAATCCGCTACCCCACAAGACACCGTGGCAGCATACTTGCTAAGCTCGAATTCCCGCCGACAACACTTCAAACCCCCAAGAGCCAGCACACCCCAAAACCGAAAACCATGCTTAGCAGGTGCGCTGCCAACGATTTGCCTGCATGGCCACCGGCTGCATTTGTTCTAAGCATGGTTTTCAACTCTGGACGAACTGTCGTCTAGCGGATTTGGGGTGGTGGATTTAAAAGACCATGCTTAGAAGACATGCAGCCCGAATCCACAGCGAACAGCACCTTTCAATACAGCACACGTTCTAAGCATGGTGTTTGTTTATGGCACTTCATAAACCCAGGAGAAGACAACCGCCAAACCCAGAAACCATGCTTATCAAGTGTGCTGCATGTGGGTATAACCCACCCACCACAACCATTAGGGCAGCAAATCCGATAAGCATGGTGTTTGGCGTAAAACAGTTCAAACCCCCAGGAGCTGACAACCATAAAAATGGGAAACCAAGCTTAGAACACATGCAGCCCCCATCCACATCATTGCACACAATGCTAAAGAGGCAACCAACACATTCCCAACCCAACCCCTCACCCCACCACAACCTCATCCCCGAACAAAGAGCACAGCCCCTTCCCCACCCATGCCAAAACCCCGGTCAATGCATAATATTAACCGGGGTCTTTATCGTGGTTGTGCGCCCGGAGGGATTCGAACCCCCAACCTTCTGATCCGTAGTCAGATGCTCTATCCGTTGAGCTACGGGCGCGTGGCGGAGACGAGAGGATTTGAACCTCCGGTCCTCCGTTAAGAGGACAACTCATTAGCAGTGAGCCCCATTCGGCCGCTCTGGCACGTCTCCAATTCAAATCTTTGAATCTTGAGTAATGTTACTCAACGGACGTTTTAGTTACAAACAGGCTGGTTATGTATATACCCCCGCCTCATCTGAACTCATCTGATCTCGTCAGGCTGGTGGGCGGATTATGATGTGCTGCATGATAGTACGTGCTGACATATCGGAGATTCCCTCATATATTCCGGGAAAGCGACTGGCCGATGCACTCAAGCTTTCCAGCAATGAAGTAACCCATCCCCCACTGCCGGCCGCGGTGGCCGCCATGGCGGAGGCGGCCGCCGCGGCGAATCGTTACCCCGACATGGGGGCCACGGATCTTATTCATGCCATCGCCAAGCACCTGAAGCTGCGCCCCGAACAGGTTGCGGTGGGGTGCGGGTCGTCAGCCTTGTGTCAGCAGTTGGTGCAGATCACCTGCACAACTGGGGATGAGGTAGTGTTTCCCTGGCGGAGCTTTGAGGCGTACCCGATTTTTGCCCGGGTGGCGGGGGCCACCCCAAGGCCGGTGCCGCTCACGGCGGATCATCGTGTGGATCTTCCGGCCCTGGCGGCGGCGATCACGCCGGCCACGCGACTGGTGTTTGTGTGTAATCCGAATAATCCCACCGGCACCACCATCACCAAACGGGAGTTCGAAGAGTTTATGGCGGTGGTGCCGCCCACCACCTTGGTGGCTTTGGATGAGGCCTATTTTGAATTTGTGCGCACCCAGGACACGCCAATGGGGACGGAAGTCGTCGTAAAGCATGAAAATGTGGTGGCGCTGCGAACGTTTTCCAAGGCCTACGGCCTGGCGGGAGTGCGGGTTGGGTACGCTTTCGGTAATCCGGCGATCATTGCGGCGCTCAATAAGGTGGCGATCCCGTTTGGGGTGAGTGCCATCGCGCAGGCTGGGGCGATTGCCAGCCTGGCGGGGGCGGCGCAGCTTCTCGAACGCACGAACAAAACCGTGAGCGAGCGCGACCGGGTGGCCCGAGCCATTGGCGCCATACCATCCGAAGCTAATTTCGTGTGGCTCCCCACCAAAACCACCGAAACCGCCGCCACATTAGCGCAACAGCTTGCCGACCAGGGGGTTATCGTCCGGGCCTTCCCCGAGGGCGTGCGCATCACCGTCACCGACCACGCGGAGGCCAACCGATTTCTGGCAGCATGGAACTCAATCACGCAATAGCTTAGGAGATAATAATGCTGGGAACTCTAGGACGATTAGCGATCCGAATCATCACGCTCGCCCTCGCGCTGTGGTGCGCCATCTATTTTGTGCCAGGCATCAATCTGGCCATGCCCCCACACACACTGGTCGGCGACGGGCACTACGATTATTACGTCGTCTTCCTCCTCGCTGGGGCCGTACTGTGTGTGGTCCAAGCCACCGTGGGAAAGGTGCTGCGGATCATCAGCCTCCCCGTCACAATCCTCACCCTCGGGCTGTTTCTCCTGGTGGTCAATGCTGTCACGCTGCTGGTTGCGTCCGAAGTCGCCCACCATTTCGGCATTGGGCTCACCGTGGATTCATTTTGGGACGCTGTAATAAGCAGCGTCATTATCAGCATTGTGACAGCGATTGTAGGCGTAATCACCGACTAATTTATGGCACACGTTTATCAATGGCTCAGCATTCCCATCACTAACCTGGCCGCGGTCACGCTGTTTCTCGCCGCCCTTGCGGCCCTCGCCGTCTGGGTGGCTTGGCGCAAACCTTATCGCATACTCGTTCGAGCCGCCCTGATAAGTGCACTGTTTACCGGCGCTTTTTGGCTGCTTTACGACGTCATCATCATCCCGTACATGGAAAAACTGATGCCCATCCTCTACCCGGGCATCGCCCTCCTGGCATTCATCATCCCGCTGAGCATCAACAAGCGCGGCATCGTCGCCATCGCCGCCACCATCCTCCCAGCCATGGGCCTCACCAATGCCGCTTACGACCAATACGCCACCCTGGCCGACCTGCTCCCCAGCCGCAACGTGGTTCCCCTCACCTACCAGGAATTTCAACACCAACAGGCCGCCCCCACCATCGACGGCAATCCGGTTGGGGCGCTGGTGAGCGTGGACATCCCGGCGTCGAAAAGCGGATTCCCGGCGCGCACCTCGCTCGCCTACATCCCGCCAGCGTATTGGTCGGGGGCGCACCTGCCGGTGGTGGTGATGATGGCGGGCAATCCCGGTTCACCAGGGCAATGGTTTGGGCCGCTGAATGCCCAGGCAGCGTTGCAGAGTTTCCAGGCCGCGCACCATGGGGTGGCGCCGATCGTGTTTTCCATTGACGCCACCGGTTCGACCAATGGCAACCCGTTATGCATTGATGGCCCGGAATATAAGGTGCACACCTGGCTTGCCGACGACGTGCCAACTGGCATCAAACGCATGTTCACCGTAGACAGTGACCAGAATCACTGGACCATTGGGGGGCTATCGTATGGGGGTACTTGTGCGCTTCAAGTGGTGACAAATTCGCCTAGCTCGTACGGTACTTTCATTAGTTATGCTGGTCAGGGCGAGCCCATATATAAGGACCATACGACTACTCTAAAAATGTTCTTCAATAATGACGAGGCAGCGTTTCAGGCCGTGAATCCTATGAATTTGTTACAACATCCCACTCCAGAGCGCCGGGCCGAATATCGGCGGTTGGCCGGCTGGTTTATTGCCGGCACTGCCGATGAGCATTCGCAGCAGGCGCTTCGTCAGCTTCACGAGATTGCCCAGAATGCTGGGATTGATTCGCGGTACACGGAGATTCCCGGTTCTCATACGGCCCGGGTGTGGCGGACGGGGTTTGGTCAAACATTGCCGTTTGCGGCGGCACGGGGTGGGCTCACTGCCGTGGCCGACAAGGGCACTGACAGCGGCGCCGAAGCCACCAGCACCAACACCACGGCCGCTAGCACCAAGGGGCGGGCAGCATGAAATCGTTGATGCAGTCGCTTCGGAAAACCAAGAGGTCGCAGGATCAGGGTGCCTCCGCGGACGCCGCAGCCGCCAAGGCACCCAACAACGCCAATAACACCGACAACGCAACCGCTGCCCCCGGCGCCGCCCGAGCAAAACTACTCGCATACCTGCGGCATGTGACGTGGATTATTCAGGTGGCGCGCCGGGTGCCAATCACATCGGTGTTGATTGTGGTGGCGTGGGTGATGTGGCTACTGGCCCGCAACACGTCGCCGCAGCGGGCCTATGGGTTGACGTCGGATATGGCGGGTCAGTCGTGGCGGTTTTTCACTTCCGGGTTGACGGAGAAGACTCTCCCAGCATTGTTGATTGCCACGGTGGTGTTGGCGGTGTTGGGGAGCGCCGCCGAATACATGTTGGGGAGCCGCCAGTATTTGGGGTTTGGCCTGGTGTTGCAGGTGTTTTCGGTGATTGGCATGCTGGTGACCCGGGATGTGATGGTGGTGTGCCGGTCGTCGTGGGCGAAGGCATGGTTGACCGAGCCGTTTTTGTCGCAGATTCCGTGGGTGTTTGGGGTGGCGACGGTAGCGTCATCGCATTTTGGTAGGTTGTGGCGGCGCCGCCTGTTGGTGGTGTTGTTGGTGATTACCGGGTCGATGGTGTTGTATTCGGGTTCTGCCGCGGATGTGGCGCGGCTGATGGCTGTGGTTGCTGGGGCGGTGATGTCACGGACGCCGGTGCGGGGTTCGTTGCGGCGGAGTTCGCTTCAGGAGTTTCGGCTGCTCATTGCCGCGGCGTTTGTGATGATTGCCGCAGGCCCGTTGATGACGTCGGTGAATCCGGATTCTGATGCACCGTTGTCGCGGATTTATCTGCTCACGTGGGAGGAGAGCCCGGTGACGGTGCGTGAGGCCGGGGTGTTGGGCGCGATTTTTAATCTGGTGCCGTTGATTATTGCGGTGGTGTTGGCGATCGGATTGGCCCGGGGCCGGCGGATTGCCTGGTGGGGTGCCCAGGTGTTTTTGTGGGCGACAATTGCAGGATTGCTGTTTGAGGCGTTTCGGATTACGAAGCTGGAAACAGATATTCCTATTAATCTTATGGCTTCGTATGGGTTGCTGACGGTGTTGCCGTGGTTGGTGCTCATTGTGGTGTTGCTTGTATATTGGCGGGATTTCCGGGCGCCGGCGGAGCATGGCACGACAAAGCTGCTGGTATTGCGCATTTCGTCGTTTGCGGTGTTGGTGTGTTGTTTGTGGGTTGGGAGCGTCATGGCGTTGCGGGATCATTTTGAGCCGCATGTGTCGCTGTTGGGGACGATAAAGGCCCTGCGGGTGGTGTTGTTGCCGCCGGTGTTGTCGAGGGTGTTTACGGCGGATATCCATCCGGCGGACCAGTTGGGCTGGTGGCTGGGGTTGTGGCCGGGCCCGGTGTTGGGGATCGCGGTTGCAATTTTCTTGTATATTGCGTGCCGGTCGACACATGTGGAGTTGGGGGATGATGCGAAGCATCAGCGGATGCACCAGATTTTGACGACTGGTCGGGGTGGGGATCATTTGTCGTGGATGACATTGTGGCCGGGCAATTTGGTGTGGGAAGCCAAGGATGGCGCTGGTTATGTGGCATATCGGCTGCATTCGTCGACAGTGCTTACGTTGGGTGAGCCGGTGGTGAATTCGGGTGATGCCACAGCCCAGTCACTTGCCGATGAGTTTGGGAAGTTTGCAGAGCAACAGGGGTGGACGTTGGCGTGGTATTCGGTGGGGGCAGAGTTTGCCGCGGGCCGGCCGGGTACGTCGAAGTTGCAGGTGGCTGAGGAATCGATTGTTTCGACGGAGTTAGTGACGTTTCGGGGGAAGAAGTTTCAGGATGTGCGGACTGCCCGGAATCGTGCCGGTAAGGAAGGGATTCGGGCGGTGTGGACCACGTGGAATGATGCCGGCACGATGATTCGTAGCCAGATTCGGGCGTTATCGGAAGAGTGGGTATCGGATAAGTCACTGCCGGAGATGGGGTTCACGTTGGGGAATCTTTCCACATTGCATGACCCGGAAGTGCGGTTGATGTTGGCATTGGATGAGCACGATAATTTACATGGGGTGACGAGTTGGTTACCGGTGTATGAGGATGGGGCGCTTGCCGGGTGGATGTTGGATTTCATGCGGCGGGATCCAGCTGGGTTTAGGCCGGTGGTGGAGTTTTTGATTGCGGAAACTTTGGTGCAGGCCCATGAGGATGGTTTAGGCTGGATTTCTTTATCAGGTGCGCCGTTGGCGCATGAGGCGTCTGGTGAAGAAAATCCGTTGAATATTGTGACGGATGTGTTGGGCCGCACATTGGAGCCGCTGTATGGGTTCCGTAGTTTGGCGTCGTTTAAGCGAAAATTTTTGCCAGAATATGCGCCGTGGTTCCTGGTGTATACCGACCCTGCGACTCTTCCAGCGATAGGATTAGCGGTGAGTGCTGCATATGTGCCAGACTTTTCGATCGCAGATATGCAGCGTGCTGCCCGACAATTACTTGCCGCCCGCAAGGAGGAATAATGGCTTTGTTCGACTGGATTCCGCGGTTTGATCCGCGTAAGGCGTTACCGTCATCGACTGGTGCTAGTGGTACGCCTGTGGTGTTGCTGCATGGCGCATATAGCACCCCGAAGGCGTTTGGGGCGTTGGCGGTGGCGTTGAATGAGATAGGGCGACCGTTTATAGCTCCCGATTATGCGCATTATGGTACGGGCGCGTTTGTCGATGGGCTTCGGGATGTGACGGCCATTTGTGAGGGGTTTCGGTCGTTTGACATAGTGGGCCATTCGTTTGGTGGCATTGTAGGACTCCAGTTGTTGCGGCAGCCGGAGTTTGTGGGAAAGGTGTCGACGATCATTGGTTTGGGCACGCCGTGGCGGGGGTTGCCGACGAAGGGGAATCATATGGTGAAGTTGTTTGGGCAAGCATATGAGGATTTACGGGGCCCGTTTGAGGTGGATGATGTGGATCCTGCTACGAAGGTGTATTCGGTGATTTCCACGGCGGATAAGACGGTGAATCCAAAGTTTTCCCAGTTTGGGGAGGTTATAGTGTTGGATGGTTCGGTGGCACATGCAGCGTTACCGAAGGAGACGAAGGTGATTACGTCGCTTCTGGAGGAAGCGGAGTTGGCCCGGGGACAGCAATAGGTTTCGCTAGTCGATGGTGGGTGGCCTGGTTTTCCGCCGTAAGGTCGTCGACAAGCATGTGTGTGCTTATCGACGCCCAAAGGTACGGGAACTTATGGAATATCAGCTATTTTTGCAATTTTTGAATGGTCACCACACATGCTTGCCGCATGACGATTCTTGACATTCATGCCCTCAATATGAGTAGCACCCCCTAGTGAGGGAATGTGTTCTGTGTCGCAATCAAAATCTCTGCTCTACTATTTTTATGCGACTTACAAGTCATTAGTTCAATTGGCGATATTTAATCCAGTCCAAATAAACTTTATCTATTAATCTCTTTGACATCCATATAGCGCGACTGACATGCTCAACATCATGGGAAGTAGATCAAGAAATGATGTTGGAGCGTTTGGAAAAATCGTCGCCGAGATCCTGAACGACGCACGATTAAACCACAATGTTTCGCAACTTCAACTTCAAGAATCCACAGGTATTTCCCAATCCCAGCTATCAAAGCAATTACGTGGAATTCGGGCAATTAACCTTGATGAACTTGAAGCAATCTGCGCCACATTATCAATATCTGTAAAAGAAGTTCTTATCCTTGCAGAAGCAAAACTCGACGCCACCCGAAAGGCATAATGAAGCCCTTAAAGCCCCCACATCCACAGCCCCCCAACACGAGAAATCATGGAGAGTTCAAGCGGACAATCAACCCAATAATTTATAGGATGAATCTATTTAATACCGCCCTTATATGGCGGTCGTCTTATATAATTTCTTAAATGAACTTTATTACCATTAACAGCAATCTGTGAGCGTAGTCATATTAATCTGGGGGTGTTTTTCAAAACTCTGCCAACACGTTAGGCAGTTTCGGTAATACCCCACCCTTAACGCCGCTCCCGATGAATCCGCATGACGTATCGATCCAGTAGCACACAATTTATCCTCACCCTAGGGATGTCAACCCTCTTTCTTGCTGCCCCTTGTCCGCCTGCCCCGATTATTCGCGGCGGTCTTGGTGGTTTCGACACTCGCCGGATTGGGGGCAACGTTTCAGGGAATGGTGTCACTGGACTCCATAGGTATGCTGCAAGGTACATCGGTGGATACCGCAGTAGCCAGCTCCTCCTTGGAGTCACCAATAAGCTCGTTTCACCACCCAAGCCATCAAAAGGGTTGCCCCGTGTGTTCAAGGTAGATAACATCCCGGCACCAATCTAAACAAGGGGGAAATACTGGCCACCAATCCAGACGTGGTGCTTTCATCCAATGGCAAACAGGTTGAAGATACCCTCGCCGCTGATGCCCCATATAGTAAAGATGGACTTCGAAGACTTACAACACACCATCGAGATTACTGCCGACGGCATTGGGACGAATGAAACCAAAACCTGACCCAAGAATTCTCCGCCTACCCAGATAAAAACCTCGACATGGCGCAAAGCAAGCTGGCGGATCTCCCTGGCTCTAACAAACCCAGGGTACTGCACATTGTTGGTAGCAACAACCTGATCAAGATAGACGGATCCGATTCGCTCATTAGCAAATGATTGAAGGCAGCCGAGGCACAAAACTCCATTGATGGGGTGCCGAACCTCAAGAACATCATCGTGAAAGAAATCATCCAACCCAACCCCGACATTATTCAACGGCACAAATCTCAAGGAAGGCATCGAGAAGATCAAGAATAATCCCGTCTAGGCTGGTGTTCCTGCTGTACGGGATAATATGCTCCTCAGCAACCCTGTGAACAACTTGAATTGGGATCAGGATAGCGCCGAAGAAGTATTCCAGGTTCTTTGGGCTGCTAAGACATTCCATGAGGATAAGTTTCAGGACATCGACCTGGTCAGCGAAACCCAACAGTTTTACAAGAAATACTATAGCTATGTCCTCTCAGACGAAGAGGATAACCTGATTTTGGCTGGCAACCCACTAAGCTACCTGGATAGGCAGTAAAACCTGCACGCAAGGCACGCAACACGCATAATTAAACACGTACACTGCAGACCCTGCTCTAGCAATGAACAATTCAATCGTTGAAAGATCTTTCGGAGTAAGGGGTTTCTTGAAAAGTATTGGCGATAAGTGATTGCAATGATAAGTAACGAATCACTAAAATTTGTCATCTACCTTGGTGTTACTGCTAGACGAGAAGCAACATCGGCCATCAGGGAATTTAAACCAGCATTCTCTACCAGTAAGAAAGCACGCGGTAACAAACCCCGGCCCATATTTTTGAAATCTCCCCCAAAAAACACAACTACCCCCAAACCCTATTTCTGCAGCAGCTGAATAAGCTTCATGATATTCATAGTAAATATGCTAGCCATTTTGGTGTCCTGGTAGCATAGAATCATGATGGAGCTTTGGAAGATGATCCCACACAATATTTTTACAGAGACCTCAGTCATAGCAGCGGTAATAGGAGCGATTGTAGGGTCTGTTATTGGTGGAGCATTCAGTTTATCTTCTGAAAAGAAAAAAGAAAAGAGGCTACGGACCGAACAATTTTCTCGCGAGTATTTAGACCTAGATTTTATTCCAATACGAGTTGCTGTGGGTGAGATTCGGCGACTTGTTTCATCCGGAAAAGTAAGACTTGAGTTTGTTGCAGCAGGATACTGGTTTCCAGGAAGCGGTGAATATTTTGTAGGAAAAAAAGATCAGGTTACTGGCCTTACTCAGCATCAATTACTCACCATTGAATTATCCTTTTATAAAAGATTAGGGTACGCCATTAGCAAAAATCTGGTTGACAAGCGCGGCCTCGACTTACTATCCGATCTAGCATGGTCGGCGACCTTTATTCGTGATCTATGTGACGAAATAGAGCGTCAAGCCATGCAACATGGAGAAAGTAAACCCAGTTGGCTCAAATATGTGCGGCAAACCCTCAAAGTTGTTCCCATAGCTACGGCGACTTCGATAAATCCTGGTAGACCTTCAAGCGACAGTATGCGCACAGATAATAAGAAAGACAAATAATCCTCATAACTATATCCACTCATCAGTGGTAACAATAGTACTGTCGTTAAAACGTCAAGCTTCAGTTTTGAACACTCGATGCAAAAACCGGTCGGACAACTACAAGGTCATGCTACCATCACTCAACCTCAGCCATATCTTCCCCAGAGTAGTCTGTGTAATAGACGGGCTCTACTTTGTACAGCAAGCTCAACACTTCCACTAACACGTTATCGCCAGGAATTACCACAGGAAACAATAAGTCATATAGGCAGTTGGTGTAGATAACACCGCAGTACTGTACACCCCCGATCCGGATTATACACCACACTTGTAACATCATCACCAGCATACCTCCGAGCAAAAGTATCATGCTCAACTCAACTAAACTTACCTATAGCTGTGTATCTTCATAGCGTTTTCCTGCTTCTTTAGCCCAAGATTGCAAGGTGTGATAGTTGATACCTAATTGCTCGGCGATCTGATTGATAGCATAAGAGTGAAGTTTATTCAGCTGCTGGGAAAACTTATCTACACCAATAGGTGAAAATTCAGAAAGAACATATCATCTAGCTTGTTTTTCGTTGCTTCCAGAAACTAGTCATGCATGGGGAAGCTAAATAAGCTTCAAAGTTAGTTCGCTTTTAACCAAACTTCGGCGAGATGCGGAAACCAAAAACTTGGATCGCGCCGAAGCCCCTGAATCAGTGCAGGTCAGGCTTTTTTGAAAAATGGGATAATTTCTGGCCAGTTTCGGTCAAATTCACCCCATTTTTACCAGAATATACTCCATTTCTGCTGGTCAACCTTTTTTGCAGAAGGTGTCAATTCTTGACAGCTTCAAAAAAGAAAATCGACATTGGTGCAGGTCAGGCTTTTTTAGCGTCAAAAATGAGACAGCAGGAAACCCGCCATGAGTTTCCCCACTAAAACAAAACCCTACAAATGACAAACCATCGAATAGTAAAAACCTAAGCAATGTTCTGCGTGCAACTAGGCTATAATAAGGAAACCTGCCAGCACCAGGTCAACCCTCATCCACTTATGATATATAAGGAGTCGCACATGACCGACCAAGAGAAAATAGCCTATTTAGAGCAAGCACTCCGGGAGAAAGACCACGAGCTCATGCGGGCCCGGCAGGAGTTTTCTAGTCAGATTGCGGCCAATGATCTGGGGGACGCCTCACTGCGGCACAGGATAGCGCTAACGGAACAAGAACTTGGGTTTATGCGGCAACAACTCGCCGACAAGGATGCCGAAATCGACCGGCTCACCAAGGTGGTCGACACATTACAGGGAGCCATCGCCACGTTGAATGGTTCCGGCGCGGGCGCATAGCACAATAAACCCCCAGGTCACACCGTACGATGCGAGCTGGGGGCTGTACTTGGCGGAAGCGGGGGGATTTGAACCCCCGGATAGTTTCCTATCGCTGGTTTTCAAGACCAGTGCATTCGGCCGCTCTGCCACACTTCCCTATGACAAGGAAAGATTACCAAAAAGTCGGTACGCTGTAAAAGCATGAAAGCGATAGTTGTTACGGCTGATAAAACCCTGGAATTGGCCGAGGTTCCCACCCCACAATTGCGGGCCGGGGAGGTGCTCGTCAAGGTCCATGCGACCGGGGTGAACCGGGCGGATTTATTGCAGGCCGCGGGCTATTACCCGCCCCCACCAGGCGAATCAGAGATCATGGGGTTGGAGTGCGCCGGCGAAATCGTGGATACGGGCGACACCGACCGTCAGGTTGGCGAGAAGGTTGCGTGCCTCCTGGCGGGCGGGGGCTACGCCGAATATGTGGCGGTGCCGGCCGGCCAGCTGCTGCCCATTCCTGAAGGTTATTCCTATGAACAGGCGGCTGCGGTGGTTGAGGTGGCGGCCACGGTGTGGTCGAATTTGGGCATGCTCACCGGGTTGGCTGCGGGCCAGACCGTCCTGATTCATGGGGGCGCGGGTGGGATTGGCACGTTTGCTATCCAATTGGCGAAGCATTTGGGGGCACAGGTGGCGGTCACCGCGGGTAGCGTCGAAAAGCTTGAAGCTTGTCGACGCCTAGGCGCGGACATCCTCATCAATTATCGGGAGGAAAACTTTGCCGACGTGCTCAAGAACCGGTGCGACCGGATTCTCGACATCATTGGGGCGAAATATCTGGATCAGAACGTGACCGCGCTGGCGCCGGACGGGCACATGGTCATCATCGGGATGCAAGGCGGGGTCAAGGGCGAGCTCAACATTGGCAAGCTGCTGGCCAAACGCGGCACGATCTCAGCGACGGCCCTTCGGGCCCGCAGCCACGCCGACAAGGCCCGAATCGTGACAGACACCATCGAACATGTGTGGCCGCTGCTGGCCGACGGCACCATCACACATCAACTGCATGCCACTCTTCCGCTTGCCGACGCCGCCCGCGCCCACGAACTGCTCCGCAGCGGTGCCGTCACCGGAACCCTAGTTTTGAACGTTTGTTCGAACGAGGCATCAAAAGGTTAATCGAACATTTATGCGAGTGACGCAAGGACTCGGATGAGCTGATCCACGTCGTGGGTCGTGTTATATGGCCCCAGGCCCACCGTGATCGCCCCATCGGTGTCCTCCAAGCCCATGGCCGACAACAATGGATCCGGCTTCGCCACCGTGGTGACCAGGCGATTATCTATGAGTCGGCGGCGGATCGTCGACGCTGGAACCCCTGGAATACAAAAGGTCACCCGGGGAATCCGGGTGGCCGTCGACCCGTAGGCGATCTCACCCGTCACCCCAAACACATGCAGCCGAGTCATACTGCTCAACGAGTCCGCTAGATAGTCGGCCATGCGCCGCAGATACAGGCCAGCCTCAAACAGGCTGGTTTCCAGCCGCTGCCGCCGGGAGCCATGATCCTGCTCTACCAACCCGGCAAGGTGATCCACGGCGGCAGGCAGCCCAGCAACAAGGCCTGGGGCCACATCCTCAAGGAACGCGGCCATGTCGATGCGGGGAAACATGGAGGTGTCCCGAAACGCTAACGCCGCCACCTGGGGGGCACCAATGGCAGTGCAGTCCACAATCACCATGTCCACCCCCAGGTCGTCTATAGTGATCGGCGAGAATCCCGCCAACGCGGTGGCGTCGACAAGCACCCAGGCCCGGGAATGTTCCCGAACGTTTTCGGAAATCTGGGACACATCGTTCACCGTGCCTACCTGGGGATGCACCGCCGATAACGTCACCAGCCGCGTGTCACCGGTCACGAGATTTGTGTACTGCCATGCCGGCACCTCACCGGTCCCCAAATCCGGTTCAGCATAGGCGATATCGTCGTTGGTGAGTTGATGGGTATCCGCCCGCGACGCTAAAAGCTGGCCGCGACGCAGCACAGGCCGAAGCGCGGTATCCAACCGTTGGTAAAGAACATCAATGCTGGGCGCAAGAATCACAGCATTAGCAGTTGTGCCAGTAAGATCGGCGACCGCCTGCCGCGCGGCCTTCATTTGCGACTCGGCCCCCAGCCTCCCCATTTCGGGGGCAACAGAATGATTACCATGATTACCCGTATTGGGCTCCACATATTCTACAACCGGCGCTTGACGGAATCCGCGGGCCACCGCAGACGACACTCGTTCGGGGATTTGCGGCTGGGCATGAGCGGACAAATACGTCCAACCATCGCCTAATGACGTGTACAAACCACGCACTCGCGCTACGTCAAAGACCATCTGGGACTCCTTCAGCATGTCCATAATCAACCTTTTAATAGTATGCCTACCGTATCCATTGTGCGCACAGAGACCACTAAGCTAGAAATCTGTGCAGGATCATCAAGATGAAGAAAAACTGGCAAAACCGCCGCAGACTACTACGTCCGTGACGCTTTCAGAACAGATCAACCGCATCACCAATGCGACCGACTTAGACCCTGAACCCTCAGGTTCAAAGACTTTCGCCGCCGCCTGGCATGACCTCGTGCGTGGTTTTCACCAACACGAACTGTGGCTCCAACTGGGCTGGCAGGATATTAAACAACGATACCGCCGATCCGTCCTAGGACCGCTATGGATCACCATTGCTACTGGTGTGATGGCTGCCGCACTTGGACTATTATATTCAGTTCTCTTTAAGATTCCGGTAGCGCAATTCCTCCCCCATGTGACGGTAGGGCTTATCATGTGGACGTTCATCTCAGGTTGTATCAAGGAAGGCGCGCAAGTTTTTATTGATAATGAGGGCCTAATTAAACAACTGCCTTCCGCGCTCTCTGTCCATGTCTACCGACTCGTATGGAAGCAAACCCTCTTCCTTGGGCATAATTTGATTATTTGGGTTGCCCTCATGGTTATTTTCCCTAGGCCATTGGGGTGGGATTTCCTCCTGGCCATACCTGCGCTTATGCTCCTGATTGCCAATGGCGTGTGGGTGTCCATGTTCTTCGGCATCATAGCCACCCGCTACCGGGACGTCGCACCCCTCCTCGAAGCCGGCACCCAGCTATTATTCTATGTCACGCCCATTGTGTGGATGACTCAAACCCTGAAAGACCAGGGCGGAACCATCTCCGACCGGGCGAAACTGGCCCAACTCAACCCGCTTTACCACTACATGGAGGTTGTCCGCGCCCCACTTATCGGCGCCGACCTGCCCGTCTACCATTGGTGGGTTGTGCTCGGGTGTACCGTTGCTGGACTCATCATCGCCCTGCTCGCCATGCGGCAATGGCGGTTCCGGGTCAGCTACTGGGTATAACTTTGAAGGAGACATGACTCATGGTTTCGATTGATACTTATAACGCGTGCGTGGACTTCCCCATTTTCGACGCGAAATCCCGCTCCATGAAAAAGGCCTTCCTCGGGGCGGCCGGCGGCGCCATCGGCCGTAATAAGGACAACACTGTGGTAGTTGAGGCCCTGCGCAATGTGAATCTACATCTCCGCGAGGGTGACCGGGTGGGGCTGGTTGGCCATAATGGTGCCGGCAAATCCACCCTACTGCGCCTGCTGTCCGGCATTTACGAGCCCACCCGCGGCTCCGCGCACATCCATGGTAGGGTCGCACCGGTGTTCGATCTTGGTGTGGGTATGGACCCGGAAATCTCCGGGTATGAGAACATCATTATCCGCGGGTTATTCCTCGGCCAGACCCGGAAACAAATGAAGCAAAAAATGGATGAAATCGCCGATTTTTCCGAACTCGGCGAATACCTTTCCATGCCGCTGCGCACCTATTCCACCGGCATGCGCATTAGGTTGGCCCTGGGGGTGGTGACCTCCATTGAGCCCGAAATTTTGCTTCTCGACGAGGGAATCGGGGCGGTGGATGCCGCCTTCATGGCCAAGGCCCGGGCTCGCCTCCAGGAGCTGGTGAAACGCTCCGGTATTTTGGTGTTTGCGTCCCACTCCAATGATTTTCTCGCCCAACTCTGCGACACCGCCCTGTGGATAGATCACGGCGAGGTTCGGGAAGCCGGCCCGATCCCAGATATTGTTGGATCCTATGAAGGTCCGGGTGCCGCAGAACATGTGCGACGCATTATCGAGGATTTGCATAATGGGGATGCAGAGAACATGAGCGCCGCCCCTGAATAAGGGTGGGGCGAGTTTGTGGCGGGGCTGGCTGCGCCGATGGGTTTTGGCGGGCCCGGCGGCGGGCCCTGGTCATCTGAATTATTCGGATAGCGCGGGGCCTGGGCGTTCTCCGGTGAGGAATTCATGGAGGCTCGGGGTGTGGCCGGTGATGACGACGTCGGGGTTGGGGGTGTAGTCGTCACGCCGCAATTCGGCCAGGACCGCGGGTAGCGGAGTGCCGTTCGGCCCGGCAGGGGCTGTGACCGACTCGACCACCCGGTAACCGACCTTGGCGGATACCGCTGCAGAAGCGTGATTGCCGGCTATCCAGACGGTTTGCATGACGGTAGCCCCCAGGGTGACCAGGCCGTATTCGCAGATGGCGCGGCGAATGGTGGTGCCATAGCCGCGTCCCTGATGCTTGTGGAGCACCCAGGAACCAGTACTGATGCAGCGAGTGGTGGCAAAGTTGGTGGATCGAAGGTCTATGGCACCGATAAATTCGCCTGTATGTTCGTTAAAAGCAGCAAGGTCTAATGACCATTCTTTCGAACCCATATTCGCACGGTTGGACCAGCGGAATTGGGCTGCGGCCACGGGGGTTGATGTGAAAAGCCAGGTGAACGCATGATCGGGAATCGTGTCGCCGTAAATGTCCGCGAATGTCATAGTGCACACGTGGGGCAGGTGCTCATCGGTGATGGCGACGATGCGCAGGCCGCCCGCCCGGATTTGGAGGGTGCTTGGTGGCCATAGAGTTTCCAACATGGCCTTATCCTAGTCGCCACGTGGTCGGAGTTCATGGGTTTCCTGCATAGGGTTTGGCTGCGCATTGGCTGTGGGGCGGAAGAAATGGTGTGATAGAGACATGGATATTTCGGCTGCTCGACAAACCATTCGATCACGGTTAATTACGGCGCTACGAGAAGAAGAGTTGATTCCAGCAGATACACCGATTCCCCCAGATGAGGACCCGGTAATGGTGTTATGGAAGCTTCGATCCGCATTGACGGTTCCAGCCACAAATTTTGATCGGGCGGCCGCCGAATTGGCGGATAGTGTGGTGGGATTGGCGCGGGCGCGTGAGGGCGTGGCGCGACGCTATCAAAGCCGCACGTCGTTAGGCAATATGGAGCAGCTGGTGTGCGAGGGACACCCAAAACATCCGTGCGCGAAAACGTCGCTGGGGCTGGGGGACGCCTATAAGGATGTGCTGCCGGAGCAGGTAGAAACGATTCAGCTTCGGTTTGTGGCGGTTCGGGAACAGCTGGCGCGCACCTCGGGAATGCCGCTCATTGCAGCACTTCGCAGTCAGATTCCGGGGTTGGCCGACCGGTTGGCGGCAGAGTGTCCGCCGGGGTTTGTGGTAGTACCGGTGCACCCGTGCCAGGAGGTGGCACTGTCCGATGATGTGCGGGAGCTGGCCACGTCGATAGCAGCGGAGCCGCTCATGAGCGTGCGAACGCTGCGGGTGAGCGACGAAACCGGGTGTGTGCACATCAAAACCAGTGTGGGGTTTCAGCTGACCGGGGCGATTCGGGGGATTTCGTACACAGCGTTGGCGGGGCCGGTGATTGCTGAGCGGGCGGAACAGCTGATGCGCACGACGGGGATTTCCCCCTACACCAGCGACGATACGCCGGCGTTTCGGGTGGCGCGGGACTTGGCGGGGGTGCGGGTACCACAGGCGGATGGAAATTCGTTTGGGGCGATCGTCCGGGTGCCACCCCAGGGGATTCCGGCGGCGGCCCTGTTGGCGACGAATCCGCTCACGGGGGAGAATTTCTTCGCGGAGTTTTTGGCAGAGTCGGGGGCGACCCCGGCGGAGTGGTTTGATCGATTGTCGACAATCCTGATCCAGCCGGCGCTCACACTGCTGGACCAAGGGTTGGCGATGGAGCCGCACCCACAGAACACGGTCATTGAGCTGCGGAATGGTTGGCCGTATGCGGTGACGGTGCGGGATTTCGGCGGGTGCCGGATTGTGCGCGATTCCGCGTTCGGCCAGCGGTACGATTGGGGTTTCCTGGAGGGCACCGCACTCCTGAGCGACCATGATACCGCCTATGACAAGCTGATTTATCCGATGATAACGAATTTGGTGTTGGGGTTGTGCGAGGCGGCGGGCATTGATCCGGGTACGATAGCCCTGGATAATCTGCCCCCGATGCTGCCGCGGAAGCGCATGTTTGGCATGCGGTTGTCGGGGGCGGTGACGGAGCAGGATTACGTGCGGATTCCCAATCCGATTCCGCCGGTTCCGCTTATCGACGAGCTCCCGTGGGCGCGCGAACACGTGTCCGAACGCCTCACCGAAACCATGGCGGTGGAAGGCCTCACGCAACTCCCTGAATGCGATGTGGATAATGCGGTGACCACCTTGGCCCATGTCAAACAGGTCGTCGATCGTCGACTCCGATTCTACCGGTCACCGGCAGAACTGATCTCTACCGCTCCCCCGGAGCTGCGTGGCGTTGTTGCCGACTCCTTGGCGATCACCGGCCATAATGTGCACCCATTAGCGAAGCTGCGCCTGGGGTTTGATGCGAAAGATTCCGCACTGTACGGGCCAGAAAATTTCCGGCCCACCAATCTCAAGCTGATTGGTGTTCACCCCAATCTGCTCGCCGAGACCGGGGACGTGACGGCAATACTGCGGGCCGAGTTTCCCGAGAATACGCCGAACACTACGCTGCGCATTGTTCCCGTCCACCCGTGGCAGTGGGAACACGTGATCGGTGCGGAATTCGCCCGGGAGATCGCCGCCGGCACGATCATGGACACGGGGGCCACGCTGCCGGTGCTGCCCACGCTGTCGCTCCGAACCGCACTGACGTTCCATCCGGGAACGTCGGGACGCCGGCTATTCATCAAGACGTCGGTGGATGCAACATTGACGTCGACGCGGCGGTCCATGTCCCGGGATTCCGCCCTGGGCACCCCGCTGGTGGCCGCCCACCTGGCCGGCCTGGGGTTGCCGTGCGATCTGCTGCCGGAGATCGCTGGGTGCGCCTACGATGGGCCGAAGACGAATCCGCGGGCGGTTCGGGGATTGAGCACGCTCATCCGCGAGTCCACACCCCGGACGGCCATCACGGCGGCCGCGCTGCGGGGACTGCCCACGGTGACGGAAGAGTTTTTTTCCCGCTACGCCCGCGACCTACTATCAACGGTGCTGCCCACCATGTGGCATGCAGGCATTGCTTTGGAAGCGCATTTGCAAAACACCCTGGTGTATGTGGATGACGACTTCCAATACCAGGGAATCTGCCTTCGGGATTTCTCCGGCCTGCGGGCCTACCGGCCCCGGGCCACGGGTGTACCCATCCGGGATGGCGCCATCACCATGACTGATGACTACGACGTGTTCATCGCAAAGGGATATTATGCCGCCATTCCCGGCAATCTGGCGGCGTTTGTAGATCAGCTGCCCGATGATCCGCGCCATTATTGGCGGCTGGTCCGGTCCATTGTGAACGATCTGATTGCCGAGCATAATCCGCCGCAGGTGGACGTCGACAAGCTATTGGCGCCAACGATGAAGCAGAAGGCATTTCTGCGCATGCTGACGGACCCGGCGCGGGGTGATGTGTATGTGGATGTACCCAATCCACTTGTAGGATAACTGCTACCCGTGGGTGCAAAATCTATTGGGGTTTTGCGGTGTCTGCGTTGGGTTATGGGGATGCGCATGCTTGCGCCCTAGGTCTCTAGTTGATATCAAATGAACTATTTTTAGGTAACAAGGATGCCAACTAGGTGCTTTTTTCAAGTTTCACGTTATGATTTAGGTAGTGGGCACCTCCGTTTCTAGCCAACGGGGGTGCCTGCTATTTATGATTTTCGACTATCAGATCGTGGTTTTTAACGTTTCCGCTGGTAAGAGCGTGGCCAGATGATGGGTTTGGATGCCCAATGGGTTGGGTGGTGTCCTATTTGTTCCCCTCCCTATTGAAGGGAAAACACAGCGAAATCTTCCTCACCCATCATTTTGGGGGTATTCTTTAGTTGTAAAATAGGTTCAAACTTTTTATTAAACTCTGCGTAATCATGGCGGAGAAATAGTCACCAGTAGGGTTTTTGTATCGCCGACCTTATTTTTATGGGCATGACGGGTCACGGCTTGGGTGCTACTTCTTAAGTATGGGCATGAGAAAAATGAGCCATTGCTTAGCGGCTACATGTGATGATCTGATGAAAAATGAAGAACGACCCCAACCAGACGACCGCCGAGCCGCCCGCATCGACGCCAACAGCTATCCCAACCAGTAGTGTTGCAGCAGCAACGCCCACAACGCCCGCAACCAGAGCAACTGCCGCCACCGACGCGAACGCAGTTTCGGCAGGTACCGACCCTTACTTGACGGAATTAAGGTCCATCAAATGGGACCGCTTCTCACCGCCAAACTTTAACAAGACCTACGAGGTCAGCGGCCAACCATATGTACATTCGATCGCAATCGGGTGCCATGCAACTTGCACCGAGCAGCAAATAATCAGCTATAACCTGGGGAAGATATATCGCAAATTCACCTTTGGTGTTGGTATAGAAGATAATAGTGCCACCCGGGAGCAGGTGGCGGTCTTCACGCTCATTGACGCCCCAATTGCACTCGTAAGGGCGTCGTCAAGCTACGTGCGAGACCGCAGTCGGACCACCACCCACACGGCGAGGAAGATCAGGCCGTCGACAAACGCCATGGTTGGGGACGTCGCCGTATTAAAATTATAGGCGACCCAAAAACCCACCTGGGAGCTAATAAGCGCCACCAATAACGTGACCGTCAGCATCGCCCCCTGGCTGTGGGTGACCAACAACGCCGTGGCGGCGGGCACAATCATGAGCGCCACCACCAGCACCGCGCCGGCCGCATTAAACGCCACCACCACGGTCAGGGAGGACAGCACCATCACCAGGTAGTCCAGCAGGCGGTGCCGCACCCCAATGGTGCGGGCAAACACCGGGTCAAACGTGGCGATCGTCAACGGCCGGCGGGCCAAAATCAGCACCACCAGGGTGACCAAACCGGCGCCGCCCACAATCCACATGTCCTTCGGGCCCAGGTCGTAGCCGCCCACAATCCAGTGGGACATGGCCGCAATGTTCAAATCCCCCACCAGCACCGTGTGCTCTGAAATCATGCTGCCCGCAAACCTAGTAGAGATCAAAATCACACCGATGGCGAAAAACGCGGGGAAAATCAGGCCGGTCGCGGAGTCCTCGGTAAACCGACCGCGGGCCCGCAGCCATTCCGTGGCGGCAATCACCACTACCCCGCCGATTGTGGCCCCCACCAGCAGGATCGGGTCGCGCGGGCTGCTCGCCCACAGCGCCGAAATCGCAATGCCCGGCAGCACCGCATGCGAGAGCGCATCCGACAACATGGCTTGTCGACGCAACACCAGCACCACCCCGGGCAACGCCGTGGTGAGCGACACCACCGCCGCGAGCAACGCCACTGATACCGCAAAACTCATATACGCTCACCTCCACCAGGGTGCATGGCGCCGCGCCGGGGTGCGACGATCATGGAGACCAGCACGATTCCGCTCAGCACCAGCACAATGACCGGGCCGGTCGGAACCTTGCCCATCGTCACCGATATATAGGTTCCCAATACCGATGCCACCGCCCCAAAGAGACCGGACAGAAATGTCATCCGACCAACAGTTCGAGAAAACTGTCGGGCCGCAGCCGGCGGGAACACGGCGAACGCGATCATGAGGATCAGGCCTACCGCCTTCACCCCGATCACGATCGCAAGCACGATCAGCCCAAAGAGTGTGGGAGACAAAACCGCGGTTTTGAGGCCACTGACCTTGGCTAATGTCGGGTCGAAGGTCATGAGGGTGATGGGTCGCCACAGAAACGCAACGGCGAGAAATACCACAAACGTCACCACGGCGATCGTTCGCACATCTAGGTTTGTGAGCGTGGCGGCGTTACCGAACATGAGGTCCTCAATTCCCCCTTTGCCCCGAATATGGGAGCGCTGGATGACCTGCAAGATCAGCAAGCCGCCGCCCAGGAAGAGCGACAAGACCACCGCCATGGTGGCGTCGATCCCGATCCGGGTGGTGTCCGCCACCTTATTGGCCAGCACCACCGCTATCAGGCCGGTGATGAGTGCCCCCACCACGATCACCGGCATGGACCTGGCGTCAAATCCGCCGAAAATCAGGCTAACTACCAGGAATGCCCCCATCACGCCCGGGGTGGCGGAGTGGCCGATCACGTCCGACATGAGTGATTGGCGGCGCAAATACAGGAATGTGCCCATGGCCCCGGAGCAAGCCCCGATGAGCATGGTACCGATCACAATTCGCCGGTAGGAGAACTCGGAGAGGAACTCAATGAGGCTCATTCTAGTAGCCCCAATCCGAAGGCATTGGTGATGTTTTCCCTGGTGAACGCCTCACTGGTGGGACCGGTGGCGATGATTTCCCGGTTGAGGATGGTCACATGGTCGCAGAGTTCCGCAACCGTGGACAGGTCGTGGTGCACGATGACGATCGTGGCTCCGTGGTCCCGCAGCTCGTGAAGCACGCCCCGGATCACCCGTTCGCTGGCGGCATCCACCCCGGCGAACGGCTCATCCAGCAGGTAGAGTTCTGGGGCTTGCACCAGGATGCGGGCCACAAACACGCGGCGGCGCTGGCCGCCGGACAGTTCGGAGATTTGCCGTTTGGCCAGGTCGGCAATGCCCACCCGGTCGAGGACTTCCATCACCCGGCTGCGGTGGGCGGCATTGGCGCGGCGCAGCCAGCCGAGTTCGGTGTACATGCCCATGGTGACCACCTGTTCCACGGTAATGGGATAGTCCCAGTCCACCGCGGCAACCTGCGGCATGTACGCTACCTTGCGGCGCACCTCTTCCAGGGGTTTCCCGAAAAATCGCACGTCACCGGTGTGGTCCATGAGTTCGAGACCGGCTTTGATGATGGTGGATTTGCCGGCACCATTCGGGCCGATAAGCCCCATGACGGACCCGACCGGCACTGTGAAGGTGGCGTGTTCGATGGCGAGGGTTGCACCGTAGGAAACGGTGACATCGGTCATTGACATCGCCGAGGCTGCTTGTGTGGATGCTGCTGGGGCTGATGTTGCGGTTTTTGTTGTCTTTGCTGGATCCATGTATTAGCTCGCTAGGGCTGCGGAAATGGTATCGGCATTGTATTTCATCACCCCGAGGTAGGTGTCGACCGGCGGGTTGGGGCCCAGCGAGTCGGCGAAGAGTTCCTTGTCGGAAATCGTCACGTCCCAGCCGCCGGCCTTCACGGTTTCTTGCAGCGAGTTAATGGCCTGCGGGTTCGCGAGATTGTCCTGGAAAATGGTTTTGATCTGCTTTTCGGCAATGTATTCGCCCAATTCCTTGATTTCCGCTGGGGAAATTTGGGATTCCGAGGTGACAAAATCTGTGGCGCGAATCTCTAGCCCAAATTGTTTACCGAAATAGTTAAAGGCATCATGCCCGGTGATGAGGATGCGTTTGTCCTCCGGGATCGCATTGATTTTCTCCCGGACGTAGGCCGCGGTTTCGTCCATGGACTGCTCATATTTTTTGGCGTTTTCCTGGTACTTGTCCTTGTTGGCGGGGTCGGTGGCGGCGAGTTTGTCGGTGATGGCCTGCACCACGTATTTCCAGTTTTCGGTGGAGTTCCACACGTGCGGGTCGTATAGTTTTTCCCCGTTTTCGCCCAAATCAGGCCAGTCGAGCAGGTCTTCCTTGGGGATCGCCTCGGCGACCGCTACCTGCCTGTCACCCTGCGACCTAAGCTGGTCAATCATGTGGGCTTCCATGTGGAGGCCGGACCAGAAAACCAAGTCGGAGCTGGAGATTTTTTCGGTATCTTGGGTGGTGGGTTGGTAGGTGTGCGGGTCGCCGCCAGGCCCCACCATGACGGTCACGTCTGCGTCGGGGGCAATATTTTTCACTGTGTCGCCAATGTAACCAGTCGTGGCAAAAACGGTGAGCTTTTTATTCTCCCCTTGCTTATCGACGGCGCAAGCGGTCACACCCGCCACCAGGGAAATCCCCAAGATCACGGCAAAAATGGAGCGCTTATTGATAGTGATGTTCATACCCAATAAGCATACAAATAGGGGTACAAAACGCAAAATCCCTATATAAGACAGCTTTACCTACTGCCCACGGAAAGGTGAAAGCCCCATGAGTCCCAACCTCTATCGCCCGATATGAAACAATAGAACCATGATTCTTTCCGCCACCGATAAAGTCGCCGCTGTTGTTGTCACCCATAACCGGGTAGAACTCTTGAGATCCTCTCTGGAAGTGGTAGCGCAACAAAGCCGACCAGTGCACTGGATTATTGTGGTGGACAACGGCGCCGACCCGGCCGTCGAAAAGCTCCTTGCTGAGATCGCCGGCGACCGGGGCATATATCTGCCCAGCAAAACCAACCTTGGTGGCGCTGGCGGATTCGCATACGGATTCCTGGTTGCGCTCGCACAGGGCGCCGACGCCATATGGTGCGCCGACGACGACGGCCAGCCCGAAGGCCCCGACGTGCTCGCCACCCTCCAGGACTGCGCGGTCCGCCACAACCTGGCCGAGGTGTCGCCCGTGGTCTGCAACCTCGACAACCCCGACCGCCTCGCGTTCCCACTCCGCCGGGGGCTGGAATGGCGCCGCCTCCGCAGCGAACTCACCGACCCGCGCGGCACCGAAGTCGGCGACACCGCCAACAACCTGGGCGACGACCTCCTCCCCGGCATCGCCTCCCTCTTCAACGGGGCCCTCATCTCCACGCGGGCCATGGAAGTTATTGGCATCCCCGACTATCGACTGTTCATTAGGGGTGACGAGGTGGAATACCACCGACGATTACACCGATCCGGGCTCCCCTTCGGCACCTGCCTCACCACCGCCTACCTGCACCCTGACGGGTCCGAAGAATTCCGGCCCATCCTCGGCGGGAAAATGCACACCCAATACCCGGAGAATCCCGGAAAACGATTCTTCACCTACCGAAACCGCGGCTATCTCATGAACCAGCCCGGCATGCGCCGCCTCCTGCCGCAAGAATATGCCCGATTCGGCTGGTTTTTCCTGGTGCAGCAAAAAGACCCCAAAGGTTTCTGGGAATGGCTGAAACTCCACCGGTTGGGCCGCAAAGAACGATTCTTCCGGCCATAAAGGCAAAGGTATAAATGTAAACAGCCTCGAACCCCGCGCCACAACCCCCGCGCTGTAATGCGCCGACATGGTGCGGGGTTTATGGTTGATGATCTTGATTACGCTGCTGCAGAAACCCAGGACCCAAGGCCCTTGGCTGTAGGTAGCAGGTTAGATAAGCATGGTTTCTACCCTGAGGCCAAGTCGGCTCCTGCAGGTTTGAACTGCGACCAGTAGGAAACCATGCTTAGAACAAGTGCTGCTATTTAAGTTGCCTGCAGCTTCTGGCTGCACAAGTTCTAAGCATGGTCTTTAATTCTAGGGTGTGTTGGCTCTTGGGGGTTTGATGTGGTGATTTTTGAAAACCATGCTTATCAGGTGTGCTGCTTTGTGGCGCAGTGAATATTTCCGACCAGTTCGCCGGAGTGCTTGGGGCAGCAGACTAGATAAGCATGGTCTTTACTAGTCGAGCATGTTGGTCTCAGGGAATTTGGCGTGGCGCATTTCAAAGACCATGCTTATCATATGTGCTGCACGCAGCACCCTGGGGACAGTAAGTTCGATAAGCACGGTTTCTGTTCCTAGGCCATATCAGCTGAAGTGTCGTTGGCGGAAAACCATGCTTAGAACAAATGCTGCTACTTGAGCTACCAGCGGCTTCTGGCTGCACAAGTTCTAAGCATGGTCTTTCCCATACTGCCACATTGGCCCAGGGGATTCAGAGCACGGAACCTCAAACACCATGCTTATCAAGTGTGAAGCCCACAGCCCCTTGGGGATAGCAGGTTGGATAAGCATGGTCTCCACTCTGGGGGTGTGTTAGCCCCTGGGGTTTAGGGTGGCAAAGTTTAAAGACCATGCTTATCAGACATGCAGCCTCATTCATTTCACCCAACAACGCAAACGTTGAGCTTGACTTCAAGTTCCCTCCTATCTTATCTCCAGTATGTAAGATATTTGCTACCCCAAACCCCAGCTCAACATCAGCGCAGTACAACCCTAAATTGCAAAACCCTCTCCAGGCACCCCGGAAGTCTGCCCTTTTAAACGAAACCAAGCTTAGGGGAAATGCTACGGCAACCCAGGGCGGCGCTGCACATGTTCTAAGCATGGTCTTTCCCGGCTAGCATATTGACTCCAGGGGATTTGATGAGCCAGATCTCAAACACCATGCTTATCAGATATGCTGCTCATGATTATTGGCACTGCCCTAATGCTCTCGGCGGTATAGCAAGTTAGATAAGCATGGTCTTTGATTATGGTTGGATTCTTGTCTAGCGGGTTTGAACTGTCGTGGTTTTTTTGGATTGTTGTTTTCCTATCCGTTTGGGTTATTTAT
>ERZ773054.415-NODE-415-length-34494-cov-7.398966_pt1 | contig 34494 bp, 47 predicted proteins | sample MGYA00580630_ERZ773054 | MGnify/ENA primary metagenome ERZ773054 (study PRJEB29015, sample SAMEA2737994) | human oral metagenome | biome: human oral; feature: human-associated habitat; material: dental | place: China | collected 2115 ... | reverse complement strand
AGCTCACCTACCCGTGCATCGTGTACGAACGGAGTCGAGCCGACTCGAAGTTCGGGGACAACACCAATTGGATGTACACGCCGCGTTATTCGGTCACCCTCATCAGCAGGAACCCCGACGAACCGGTTCTGGATGTCCTGGCAGACATGCCTATGTCCACCTTCGAGAGGCACTTCGTCTCGCACAACCTTCATCACGACGTGTTCAACATCTACCAAGGAGTATAGATGGCAGTCCTCACATGGGACGAGACGGGCAAGAAGTTCTATGAGACTGGTGTGGACCGTGGGGTCCTCTTCCCCGTCAACCCCGCTACTGGCGCTTACAGCAAGGGTGTCGCCTGGTCGGGTCTCACCAACGTGACGGAGACCCCGTCTGGTGCGGAGCAGACCGACCTGTACGCGGACAACATCAAGTACCTCTCTCTGACCTCGGCGGAGACGTTCGAGGGCAAGATCGAGGCCTACACCTTCCCCGACGAGTGGCTTCAGTGTGACGGCTCGGCCATCGTCGACAAGGTCGTCATCGGTCAGCAGGAGCGCACCTCCTTCGGTCTGGCCTACCGTACCATCAAGGGTAATGACCAGCAGAAGAATAACTACGGCTACAAGCTGCACCTTCTGTACGGTCTGGCCGCCTCCCCCTCGGAGCGGTCCTACGGTACGATCAACGACTCCCCTGAGGCGATTACCTTCTCGTGGTCCTTCAAGGGCACTCCGGTGAACGTTACCGACCACAAGCCGACCTGTGTCGTCACACTCGACTCCACCGTCATCGGCAAGAACGGCATGACCGCTATCGAGAAGAAGATCTGGGGCGACGGGGCTGGTGACCCCACCCTTCCGACTCCGGACGAGGTCATCGCCGCCGTCAAGGCTGCTGGCTGACAGCTCCCACGGACCCCGTGATGCGCTCCGGGGTCCGTGGTGACTCTCAGGGAGGAACGAATGCTGACGATTCACGTCGTTGGGGATGAGCTCTACGATGAGGATCGCAATGAGTTCGTCAATGGTTTCGAGGGCGACCTCGAGCTCGAGCACAGTCTCGTCGCTCTGTCAAAATGGGAGTCCAAATGGCACATCCCGTACATCGGCAACGAGAAGCTCACCGAAGAGCAGGTCCTGGACTACATCAAATGCATGACTCTGAATGACGTCGACCCCGTCGTCTACTCGCACTTGTCCATGGACAACGTGAAACGGATCCGAGAGTACATCGAGGACTCGATGACGGCAACCACATTTGTGGAAGCTGAGGGATCCAGCCCCAGCCGAAACACTATCACGTCAGAGCTGGTCTATTACTGGATGGTCGCTCTCCAGATTCCGTTTGAGTGCCAGCACTGGCACCTACACCGACTTCTCACTCTCATTCGAGTGTGCAACGTCAAGAACCAACCCGACAAGAAGATGTCGACCGCCGCCACGCTTCGACAGAATCAGGCTCTGAACGCGGCGAGACGGGCCAAGTACAACTCAAGAGGTTAACATGCCTGGTGTCACTCCTCTTCTCCACGGCAAAGTTCGAGGAGAATCCAGTCCGTTCAGTACCGTCTACATCTCCCCCACCAACGGAGTTACCGACGCCTCGATTACCCTGGGAGCGAATCCTGAGTTTGAGCTGGACGTCCCGTTCTACGAGGGATCCAAGGCTCTGGTACGGGTCGTCCGAAAGGATGGCTCCTCGGACCAGAAGATGATCGACCTCAAAGAGTCCATGCCCGAGAAGGTTGTCTGGTTCAACAACCGGGCTGCCGCTGGGTACGGGACGTTCGACACCGGCTGGATCAAGTGTCCTGACGACAACGCCTACGTCTACCGAGTCATGGCAGGGCAGGTGTACGTTAAGCGCAATAGCGACTGGCAGACTCAGGACCTTAACGGAACGAGGGACGTCAAGGTCGTCGACCTCCCCAAGGAGATCCAGGTTCGAAGCCGGACAACGTTCGTTCTTCCCAAGGGTGACTACACGGACGACGGATCCATCATCGAGATCTGGCCCGGCGATGCTACAACGCCCCCTCGAGTCCGTGCGCAGCTGAAGGCCAACGGCGCTCGCATCATCCCTGTACTCTCCGCCCCCATCGAGAACTCCAACGGCTGAAAAGGTCAAAATGACTGTATCTCAATACGCAGCATCCTGCGCCAGGTACTACGCCGACGTCGCTGATGTCGGCTATTCGCAGCCAGATCGCTGGACCTTCTACGATCGGTCCGACTGGGACGGCTGGCTCATCAACCCTCCCGCCAACGCCGACTGTTCGGCTCTCGTCGCAGGGTGCTACAACCTCGCGGCTCACCACGAGTGGGGTGAGCCCTTCACCGCCGGCTATTTCCCCCGGTCGACCTGGACTGGGTCCCTTCGGGAGGAGTGTGCTCAGCGCAACTTTGCCGACATCTCTGACTCCTGGACTGGTAACGAGCCCGACGGCGGATTCGAGATCGGCGATATCGTCTTGTCCGAGGCCGCTTCGGGAGGTCGGGGTCATGTCGCAATTGTGACGGGTCTCAACCCCACGATTTTGTCCGAGGCATGGATCGCTGAGGATGGTTCCGATGACGGTTGGATGGGCGACCAGACCGAGCAAGAGGTCCGCTCCAAGGAATACAACGAGCACCCGTACACCAAACAGGCGGCCTGGACGCATTGTCTGCGTCGACGGGACAACCACGGAAGTTCGGCGCCTTCCCACGCCGAGTCATCCTCCGGAACCTCCATCCAGCAAGCCGTTCTCCGCGCTGCCGACGCCACTGGGTGCCCTTGGTGGGCCGCTCTCGGCTGCCTCAAGGTGGAGACCGGTGAGGAAGGCGCCAACATCTATGGCCACGACGCCGGAGGTGCCTGCTCGGGCTGGGGCGAGGTCACGGAGCACAACTTCAAGAACTACTTCTGGCCCATCGTATCCGAGTGGGGTACCTCGAACGGAGTCGGTCCGCTTCAGATCACCTACAACGGGTATTTCATCAACGATCCCGACCGAGCCTGGTGGGATCCGCAGAAGTCTGCCGAGGTCGGCTGCTCCATCCTCAAGGGTCTTATCGATGCCGAGGGTGATTCCTACGAGGACCTCCGCCGAGTGGGGTCTCGCTACAATTCCGGGACCATGTATGGGTCCTACGAAGCGTACGGCGTGCCGTTCTCCGATGCATGCCGCTACTGGTACAACAAAGGCCGTCCGTCTCAGGGCACGAGCGACGGCGGAGAGGAACTCGAAGTGTCATACGCTACCGATCTGCTTTCCGAGATCAAGGACCGTCTCGTCGAGGTCTCTGACCAGACTGGTGCCGGCATCGCCGGTCGCCGTTTCGACGGCCCTATCGTTGGTTGGCTCAAGGACATCTCCTACAAGCAGGACCTGATCCTGAAGGCCCTCAACGAGGGCAAGCCGAAGTCTGACGAGGGCAAGTGAGGCTGTTGTGCCTTACTGCCACGTCAAAGGAGACATCCCCCCGTTTGCCACACTAACCGTCGATCCCGATGACGGCCCAACCTTTGTTGATACTGCCGGAGAGAACGGTAAGATCGACGGTATGGTGTGGTTCTTCCGCAGCAGCCATGCTCGTCTCTTCCTGGATGACCAGGGGTGGAGCGCCACCAAGACGGTCACCCTGAGTGAGGATAACGTCGTCGACGTCACCATCAAGACTAATCGTCCTGCTGGTGGCGGAGGCGGCGGTAACGGGAACGTCATGGTCCTCGGCCGTGAGGCGCAGGTGCCCGCGGGTACTCCTCCGAACACGGTCATCGTACGAAAGGTCTGATCATGGCAGCCCACATGAAGGGTATCGCAGTCTCCAAGAACCAAGACGAGAAACTCAGCGTTCCGTCAGCTGTCGGGGACTGGGCGCTGCTCGTAGTGGGTGGCCAGCTCAACCACATGCGGGATTGTACGCCCGCAGGTTGGACCGGGAAGTACGCCGGTGGCGAGGACATCCGGTCTTGTACCGTAGCCGTCAAAATGGTTGCCGATCCTGCCGACACACAGAACGTTGTGTGGAAGTCTCCGGACCCGGCCCACAACGGACGGCACGTTGCAGTTCTCATGGTATTCGATGGGACCAAGGTCAAGAGCCTGGTCCCTCGTGTACCTGGAGGAAGCGCCGATGGCTGGAAAGACGGACCATTTCCTCAGATCACAGGGTTCGTGCAGCATGACATAGCGGCCCTTCCGGTGGCTACTTTCCCGCCCAACGTCGAGTCGTTGACCAACGGCGCATGGGGTAAGGATACCAAGCTGTCTTGGTCGTCGATCGTCGTCGGGTATGCTCAGTCGCCGTATGTTCCGCCAACGGAAACTGGTGTGAAAACCCTCTTCGGAGTCGACGTCCAGCTCCAGGCGGAGACCGGTACGCTAGATCCAACTCTTGCTGATGGTTCCGGTGTTCGAGTTACCGTATGGGACGGAGTTCGGGAGACGCCAACAAGCACGATGCGTGCAATCCCAGGCGGAGCCAAGACAATCGCGGAGCTGCTCAGTACGCCACATTTCATCGTGGGGCATCGGGGCTCATCCCAGTCTTGGCCTGAGCACACCGAGATCGGCTATACACAGGCGGTTGACTACCACGCGCATGCGCTGGAGTTCTCGGCTGCCCGGAGTAAGGATGGCGTCTGGTTCGGATGTCACGATAAGAGCCTGTCGCGTCTTGTTCCGGCTCTGACCAAGAACGCTGACGAGTACACCTGGGCTGAGATCAAGGCCGAGGCATCGAAGACCCAGTACCTGCCGGCGACGATCGATTGGCTGATCGATACGTATTCTGAGAGTCACGTCATCGTCTTCGATCCAAAACACAAGCTCGGTGAGTGGAAAGACGTTTGTGCCATGTTCAAGGGCATGGAGCAGAAGGTCATCCTCAAGGCGTATTACGACTCCAAGTGGGCGTTCGATATGATGCGAGAGCGAGGCTTCAAGACCTGGGGGTACGCTTACAATGCGGATATCGGCAAGGCAAACTATCCGGACTTCCTCACGGGTAAGGTCTGCGATATTCTGTCCATGGAGTTCGATGCGCCCCAGACTACATGGGATCCCTTGAAGGCCTCAGGTCTCCCAACGGTTGCCCATATTCCCGCTGACGCCACCCAGCTCCAAACGGCATGGTCTCGTGGTGCCATGGGTGCCATTGTGTCTGGTATGGCGGCCGCTCTTGAAAGGGCCGCATGAGTCCGGCGTTTACGCTGGAGATGGATTCGAGGATGGATACGGGGAAGTGGCTCGAGAGACTCAAAGAGGGCCGCTTCTTCGATTTCCTCGACGACTGCGGACAGGCCGGGGTGGCTGCGCTAGCCGCTGCTACTCCGGTCAGGTCCGGTTACACTGCATCCAGCTGGTCCTACGAAATCAAGCGGAGCAGAAATCGAGTCTCGCTGGTCTGGAACAACTCCCACGTGGAGCAGGGTGTCCCGATCGCAGTCATATTGCAGTACGGGCATGGCACCAGAACCGGTGGCTATGTCCAGGGCGTGGATTATATAAATCCGGCGCTCAGGCCTATATTCGACAGCATCGTCAAGCAGCTTGAAAGCGCGGTGAGAGGCTAGTGGCGTCAATCGAGGAGCGGGTAGTCGCTCTTAAGTTCAACAACGGCCAATTCATGAACGGGGTTCAGGACTCCCTCAACGGAGTCAAGAAGCTCGAAGAGGGATTGGCATTCCGAGGCGGTGTCGAGGGGATTAATCAGGTCTCAGCGGCCGCCAAGAACCTTAATTTCTCGGAGGCCCAGGCGGGTATTGCCGAGACTACGAGCAAATTCTCGACTCTCCAGTCGATTGCCTTCGGCGCACTCGCCAGCATCGGTGGAAAGATCGCAGAAGTCGGCTCCTCGATGCTCTCGAGCTTCACGGTTCAGCCCCTTATCGACGGTATGAAGGAGTATGAGCTTCAGCTCAACTCTGTTCAGACCATTCTCGCCAACACTGCCCAGAAGGGCGAGACGATCCAGACCGTTAACGCGGCTCTGGACCAGTTGAACACCTACGCGGACCAGACCATCTATAACTTCGGTGAGATGACGTCCAACATCGGTAAGTTCACCGCTGCCGGTATTGGGCTGGATGACTCGGTCGCATCGATTAAGGGTCTGGCGAACTGGGCAGCAGTCGCCGGTGCCAACTCAGAGGCCACCTCGAGGGCTATGTACCAGCTGTCGCAGGCTATGGCCGCTGGAACAGTGAAGCTTCAGGACTGGATGTCCCTGGAGAACGCCGGTATCGCTACCAAGCAGTTCCAGGACCAGCTGATCCAGACTGCCAAGATCCACGGCAAGAACGTCGACGAGATGATCGCCAAGAACGGTTCGTTCAGACTCTCCCTGCAAGAGGGCTGGCTGGACCAGGAGATCATGATGGAGACTCTGAAGCAGATGGCTGGCGAGTACTCCGACGAGCAACTTCTCTCCATGGGTTACACCGAGGAGCAGATCGCTCAGATCCAGGAACTGGCCAAGACTGGTATGTCGGCGGCTCAGGACATCAAGACGTTCTCTCAGTTGATGGGCGTTATCGGCGAGGAGCTGGGTTCGTCCTGGGCTCAGTCGTTCCGAATCATATTCGGTGACTTCGAGCAAGCCAAGGAACTGTGGTCCAAGGTCGGCGCTTTCCTCACGGGTCCGAGCGGCGTCATCACTCAGATGGGTAACGCCCGGAACGCTCTCCTTCAGGGCTGGGCAGACCTCGGCGGTAGGGAGAAGGTCCTTGAGGGTCTCGCCTCTCTGTTCCACGCCATGTGGGATCCGCTCCAGCGCATCGGTCAGGCGTTCTCGCAGGTCTTCAGCGGCCCGTCCGCTGAGGGTCTGTACGCGATGTCCGAGGCGTTCGCTAACTTCATGGCCAAGCTGGTTCCCAGCGAGTCTACTATCGAGTCGATCGGCCTGTACTTCGAGTCGTTCTTCCGGATCGTCAAAATAGGTGTAATGGTCCTCACAGACTTCGCCAAGGTGATCGGATGGATCGCCGGCGGAGCGCTCAGGGGACTGGGTGCCATCATTTCCAACCTGACCGGGCACACCGCGGGATGGTCCTCGACACTCAGGGATCATATTGCGGCCGTTCAGGAGTGGTATGACAGCCTGAATGTCGCCGAGAACGTCATCAAGGCCATCACCTGGACGGGCGCCGGCTTGAAGCGCATCTGGGAAAACTTCTCGGCGGGGTTCCACGACGAGATCACGCCTAGTCTCAGGCGCCTCAGGGAGGCCTGGGACGGTCTGTGGGAGGCTCTGAAGTCTGCGGGATCCGGGATCAAGGAAGCCATCGTTGGACCCTTCCGGGAGCTCAAGGAGAGCGCCCAGGAAGTCGGTCAGGCGCTCGGTATCGCCAGTGATTCCACGGATGAGGCCGGCGAGACAGCCGAGGCGAACGAATCCAAGTTCACCAAGCTCAAGAACAAGATCGTCGAGCTCTTCGAGTCCGCCTTTAAGAAGTCCTACTTCTGGGGGCAGCACCTGGCCGACCATCTTATTCCGGCGATCGACAAGCTCACCAGCTTCATCATCTGGCTGACTGAGTGTATCAACAAGCAGGCCATCGTCGTCAGCGACTGGTTGACTCCCAAGATGGAGCGACTGGCCGCACTCTACGACGAGGTGTCCACCAAGTTCAGCGAGTGGGCTGAGGCCATGCAGAATGGACCCGATATTTCCTGGTTGTCGTCCCTCGGCGGCATTCTGTCGTCGTTCGGAGCTGGTGTCTGGGGTGTCCTCAAGAATCTGGCAACGCTGAACTTCAACTTCGACGTCCAACCGTTCAAGAAGGCGTTCAGCGACCTCAAGACCCTCATGGGCGAGTACGCCGAGTCTGTCAAGTACGGCTGGAGCACCACCAAGGAGTTCATCTCTAACCTCGAGCTCAAGGACAAGGCTACCTCCGGCTGGCATAACTTCGTCAAGCTCCTCCATGGTATTGGCAAAGTTCTCTCCACTGTTGGTCACTACGCCGTTATCGCGGCCAAGGCCATCATTGAGCCGTTCAAGGGTGCGTTCGCCGAGCTCAAGAACATGGCCGACAACGGTGACTACGGGGGGATATTCGACGCCATCCTCAAGACTGGAGCGTTGGTCACATTCCTTGCTATAGCTCGGAATGTTATCAATACTTTCAAAGAGTGGGGTAAAGCCGGATCCAATTTCGCTGGAATCCTCGGCAGTGTAAAGGATGTCATCGACGGGTTCAAGGAATCGATGGAGGCTACGACCAACCGGGTCAAAGCTACCACCATTCTTATTCTTGCTGGTGCCGTTCTCGTTCTGGCCGCTGCGCTCTGGGTTGTCGCCCAGATCCCGGCGGGTAAGATCGTAGCCGCTGGTGCTGCTCTATATTTCATGTTCAACATGCTGAAGAAGGCGGAGGACGAACTGTCCGGCTCCGGCGAAGGCAAGGACATGAAGGGGCTCACCAAGCGGATGCTCGCCCTGGTCGTATTGGCCGGAGTCGCGCTCCTTCTAGGCAAGGCTCTGAACAACATCGGCACCATGTCCTGGGACGATATTCTCAAGGGGACCATCGGTCTCTTCGCTGTCATAAAGATGCTCTTGATGATGGCCGAGACGACTACGAAGAGGAACAAGGATATCCTAGCGTTCGCTGCTACGGCGATCCCGTTAGGTGTCGGTGTGCTTCTCCTCGCCTATGCGGTCAAGCCTCTCGGTGAGATGAGCGCGTCCGACCTTGCTCAGGGCGTTCTGGCGCTTGGTCTTATCATGAAGATGATGACCATGATGTCGGAGATGGGTACGGTCAAGGTCAAGAAGGCCTCGGCGTTTGCGTTCCTTGCTCTGGCGTTTACCATGCGCCAGATCGCGAAGGTTCTTACCGAGATCGGTGAACTGTCCTGGGGCGACACGATCAAGGGTATTCTTGCCATGGATCTATGCCTGGCGTCCTTGATGGTCGCTGTCGAGAGACTCGGAAGCGACAAGTTCGGGGGTGGCAAGTCTCTTGTCGGAGCCCTGTCGCTCCTTATCGTGTCGGCGACACTCAAGCTCATCGCCAGCGATATCGAGAGCTTCGCCTCCATGCCATGGGGGGACTACCTCAAAGGTCTGGTCATGATGGCAGCAGCTCTGGCCGTTCTCGTTGGGATCAGCTCCATCGGCGGAGGAAGCCTCGGCGGTGCTGCTGGACTCTTCCTGACCGTGACCGCTCTAGCTCTCCTGGCGCCCGTGATGAGGATGCTAGGCGAGATGGACTGGGCTACGGCGGGTAAGGGTATCGCCATCATGGCTCTGGGTCTGGCTGCTCTGGTGGCCGTCGGGTATGTTGCCGAGTTCGCAGCAGTCGGTCTACTAGCACTGGGCGGCGCCATCCTGATGATCGGTATGGGCGTCGGTCTAGCGACCGAGGGTATCGCCAAATTGGTTGATGCCATTGCGAACTTGTCGACCTCGGGCGCCGATGGTGTCCAGACATTCCTCGCGGCCGTCGACGGCTTCATTGAGAGAATGCCGGCGATGGGTACGGCGCTCGGCGAGGGCTTCATCAACTTCATGCAGGTCCTCATCGACAATTCGGGCACTATCGTCGAGTACCTCAAGCTTATCCTGACGTCCGGCGCTCAGGCTATGATTGAGTCTATCCCGACGTTCGTTCAGCTCATGACCACGATCCTCCTGGCGATCATCCAGGTCATATACGACAACGCCCAGGCTCTGATCGACTGCGCCATATTCTTGATCCTGACCTTGTCGCAGGCCCTCATTGATAACATGCCGCAGTTGGTCCAGAGAGGCTCTGATGTGCTCATATCCTTCTTGGATGGTCTGAGTCAGAAGATCCCCGAGATCGGTCAGAAGGCTACGGACTGTATCGTGGCATTCATCACCAGTCTCGGCGACGAGATGCCCCGAATCACCGATGCAGCGGCCAAGACCGTCATCAAGTTCATAAACGGACTTGCGGATGCGATCGAGAACAATTCCGAAGCTATGGCTCAGGCGGGCGTTCGACTCATCAGTGCCATAACTAGGGGTATCGGCACCGGCATCAGTACTCTCGTATCCACGGGCGTTGCGCAGATGAAGAACGCCGGTATTCAGCTGGTCGACGGCCTCAAGAACGCGATCACCAGCAAGCTCTCCTCTATCGCCAGTGCGGTTACGAGCATGGGTAGTACCGTTGTTTCGAAGGTCAAAGCGGCATTCGGCATTCATTCTCCTTCGAGGGTGATGTATGAGATCGGCGATTTCCTGATGCAGGGTCTTGCGAACGGTATCACCGACAACACCGAGCAGGGCATCGCGGCGGCAAGCACCATGGCCACCGACACCGTCGACGCACTCTCCAAGGGCTTTGGTAACACGAAGGATATTTGGAACAACGCGTTCGGGGAGAATGCCGATCCGACGATCAGGCCGGTTCTAGACCTCTCGCAGGTCGAGGAGCAAGCGGGTCGTCTCGACGAAATCCTCCCCAAGGAGGAGATCGCCGGCACTCTGGCGACAACGGCAACCGCCCAGCTCGCCGGACGAGTCGCTAGGAGCACTCCTACTCAGACAGACGGCAACGCCATCAGCGAGACGTACAACCAGGGCACAAGTCTCGTGTTCAACCAGTACAACAACTCGCCGAAGGCGCTGTCCGAGGCGGAGATCTACCGGCAGACTCGCAACCAGATCGAGCAGGTGAAGGGAGCCATGTACGAGCTATGATTGAGTCAATCGAGTTCATTACGTACCGGCAGCAACGCGTCGTTCTCCCCCTAAGGGATCCTTGGGGGAATGGCGTGGCTGTCAAATCCGTTGACGGCCTGTCGGCTACGAAGGCCTCGATCAACACGACTGAGCTGGCTCTTACGGATGTGGCCATATTCAACGGCGCGAGGGCGGGAATGAGGAACCTCAAGATCAAACTCGCGCCGTTGCCCCTCCCGGATATCGAGACCACCAGACAACGCATATACTCCTGGTTCCAGATCAAGCAGCTAATGACCGTGTACGTCAACACGGACAAGCGACGATTCAAGACCGAGGGGTATGTCGAGTCTGTGGAGGCGGACATATTCTCGAAGGAGGAGGAGATCGATATTTCTCTCCTATGTCCGGATGCCTACTGGCATGACGCGGACAATCAGATCACCCAGAACCTTGAATGGTCCAGGGAGATCGGGTCTTTCGAGTTCGACTTCATGGACCAGCCGTCTCCATCGCTGGAGTTCAGCAAGGACCGGGGTGTACTGTCTGCTACGATTGACTACAACGGTGACGTGGAGACCGGTTTCACCATGGTCTTCACATTTCGTCCAGGAGCTAAGCTCCCGATCATCGTGACCGAGACATTTTCCGGAGACCAGTTCAAGCTTACCGGTGCATTTCTTGATAGGACATACTACAAGGTCGATCCCATTGTTGGGGGCGACATCGTCACGGTAAATTCTAGGGTGGGATTCAAATCAATCATTCGAGACAGGGGCGGCCGAAAGGACAAGTTCATAGCGGCACTGGATCGCAACTCAGACTGGCTCAAGCTGAGACCGGGCGTAAACGAGTTCCAAATCACCATGAATGATCCGACCCTCACGGACGTATATTTCTCGACCGACGTTCTCTATCAGGGGGTGTGACATGTACCTTGCGGTTTTTGATGAAGCTATGATTCTCCAGCATATCTGCGAGGACTACAAGTCCATTATCTGGACTGAGAGGTTCCACGGCTTCGGCGATTTTAAACTTACGGTTCCCGGAACCCTTGAGAACCTGAAGATCTATCAGCTTGATTACTACCTGTACACCAAGGGCACGAACAAGCTCATGATAATCGAGCAGGTCGAGCTCAACACGGAGTACAGCAAGCAGTCGATGCTGACGATCAGCGGACGCAGTCTTGAGTCCATATTAGATCGACGTGTTATGCACCCCTATCCGATGTGGGAAGGCACTCTTCTGTGCAAGCACGAGCGAACTCGCGGTAAGGTCAAAGACGTCATCAAGCACTATACCAACTTGCTGTTCAAGCAGCGAGACTCTCTTGATGCGTCGCATGAGCGCCACGTTCAAGGCTTCGGGTGGTACTCTGTCGACGAGCTACCCGAGGGAATTCGCAAGGGTCGACCTATTTCCTCCATGGATATCGGAAGTATCGAAGTTAGCGGCGATGGGTCCGTTCGACCAATGAATTACGCCAGGGACTGGACGAATCATCCAGATTACTCCAAGGACCCGTACTCAATGGAGGGCTCCTGGTACAAGATTGTTCAGAACCTAACTGATTTGACCATGTCCGGATGGGCGATCGAGTACGATAGGGAGGATCCGTATTATTGGTACGGGTATACCTACAACGGCGTAAACCGAACGTTCAATCAAGGTGAACGCCCGCCGGTAGTGTTCTCGCCAAAGTACGATAACCTATCTAAGGCGACATACTTCAAGTCGAAGGTGAGTACCAGAACCAAGATATTCTCCGGCGCCGTCAAATTCACGGTCCCTACGAATTTATTGTTCACCAGGGACGGTTATGAGCGGGAGTACCTAGATCAGAACACGGACTCCGCTATGCAGAACAACTCCGTTACGGTCGGCACCCGAGGACTCGGGCTGCGAGAAGGATATTTTCAGTCACCATCGATCGAACACACTAACGGATACATGCAGGCCAGTGACGGCTATAAAGGCGTTGCTACCGTCGATCCAAGCTCCATTCATCGCCAGATCCATGAGCAGTGCAATACTGAGTTGTGGCGCCATATGCCAATCGAGATGTTCTCGGGTGAGGCGGCGCAGCAGTCCATGTACGTATACAACGAGGACTTCTTCCTGGGCGATTTCGTGCAAATCCAGAACGAGTTCGGGCAGCAGGACATTGCACGGGTTACCGAGTACATCCGTACATCCTCGGACTCGGAGGGGGACGTCTTCTATCCGACGTTCCAGTCCTTGTCCGATATTCAGAAGTCGAAACCGGGGTTGAACATCACATGACAGAGAAATCAGGATTCTTCGTTTCCATCAATGGGGACCGGAAGTACTCCGCTGACGACTTCGGCCGCATGTTCGACGGGGTCATATCGGACGGCATCTTCCAGAACTGGGGCCGAGGATACCGGGTTAGCAAGGGCTCCGGGCGGGATATCGTCATCGAGTCCGGCCGCGCCTGGTTCAAGGGCCACTGGATCGAGAACGACTCGAACAAGGTCTACGTTCTCAATGAAGGCTCTACGGATGGTGATCGCTATGATGCCATATTCCTCAAAGTAGACAAGTCGCCCAACGTCCGAGCCGGTGGTATCCGTGTTGTGCAGGGCACAGTCGGCGCCGGCGTTCTTCAGCCTACCCAGAACGCCGATTATTTCGAAGCGCTCATCGCCTACGTCAGGGTCCCAAGGGGCGCCAAGGCGAACGATAGCTTCGAGATCACCGACTGCCGTGGGATGACTGGCGCTCAGTATGCCCCGTGGGCTGAGAGTGTCATGCAACCCAAGCAAATCACTCTGACCAACAAGGACGCCTTCCTGAACGCCTTCAACAACGACCCGAATCTCAAGCGAGTTATTACTCGTGGCAAAAACCTGGGCAGGACTCTCACTTCTGCTCAGAAAGCCGCCATTCGGAATGGGACATTCGACGGCATGTGGCTGGGTGACTACTGGCAGTACAACGATAATTCCTGCAAATGGATCATCGTCGACTTCGACCGGTGGCTGGACTACCCGAACGGCGAGAACCAGCATCGTATCACGGTCATGAGCGACCGTAACCTCGGAATCGACAATATTGGTACTGAGGGGTGGTGTCAATACGGCTGGAACGGCTCCAAGATGCGACGGGACTACGCCAACGGCATGGTACGTTTCTCCACGCTTACCCAGGTATTCGCCATGTCGGACTTCCGGACGTTCCCGGTTCTCGAGCCGCATGAGTACGAGAATACTGGGAATCCCTGGGAGCGAACGGAGAAGAGCTGGGAGTGGGAGTACCCGCAACTCACCATTCCATCTGAGTTCGAGATGTTCGGCTCATATCTTGTGCACAACCGCATCAACGGCGACACCCACACCATCGGTCCGATCTCCCGCCAGTTCTCGTATTTCCGTGTTGGCAACCCGATTCCGACCCCCAGCGAGTCCTTCTGGCTCCGGGATCAGATTTCCAAGGACTACTTCGGCCTGTACTACGGCGACCAGCATCGAATCACTTGGGCCAAGTGGACTGATAAGTACGGGGTGCGCCCAATCGTTTCTATCGGAGGCTAAATGTCTCATACTGTGGAGCTGGTGATCACCATATTCGGCTCCGTTCTCACCAGTACTGGTCTCTGGGCGTATCTCCAGAAACGTGCGGAAAGGCATGACGCCAAGACTCAGCTTATGTTGGGTCTAGCGCACAACCAGATCGTGGCTATGGGAACCGCATATCTGTCCCGTGGTTACATCACCATCGATGAGTTTGAGGACTTGCAGAAGTATCTGTATCAGCCCTACCACACTTTCGGCGGAAACGGGACTGCCGAAAAGGTAATGGACGCCGTGAACCGGCTTCCGATCCATTTTCCTGACACCCGAAGAAAGGACAAGCGCTATGTCGCTGTCGAATCAGACCTATAACACTCTGAAGTGGATTGCTCAGATCCTGCTTCCTGCCCTCGCCACCCTGTATCTCGCCCTGGCGGGTTTGTGGGGTTTCCCTCACACTGAGGCGGTTGTGGGTACCATCACCGCTCTCGACACTTTCCTGGGCGCTCTGCTCGGTCTTGCGGCCAAGAACTACGAGCCCGAGGTGGACGGCGTGCTCCATGTGGACCACAAGAACCAGGAGGTCTACGCCGCTCTGGAGACCCCCGCTCAGGACATGACCAAGAAGGACACGGCCACTCTGAAGGTCTCCGAGGTCTGACGATCCGCGGGATCGACATGGTCTATAATGATACCCCTCATTTGAAAGGAATACCATGTCCGACAACAAGCCGAACACCAAGAAGGCCCTCGAAGAGGCTTACGCTTTCATCGATGGCATGGATCCCGACAGTGAAGCCTATCGCGAAGCTCTCCGCAGCATCAAGGAGCTCGAGCAGATTCAAGACGCAAAACACCGTCGTTTCTGCCCCAGCCCCGATGCTGTGGTGGGCGCCGCCGGCTCCATCCTCGGAATCCTCGCCATCGTGAAGGCTGAGCAGATCTTCCCCGTCGCCTCAAAGGCACTCGGATTCGTCGCCAAGATCCGCATCTGAGACACGAAAGCCTAGGACCCCACAAGGGTTCTAGGTTTTTCCAAAAAGTTCTGATTTTCGAAATCCAAAAATTCCCGGGTGGGAAAATTGGAACGCGGATTTTGCAAGGTATATAACGAGACCCCTCACGAAAGGAATCTGTTATGTCTGCCAACTTCATCGCCTTTGGCATCCTCTCCTTCGTCCTGTTCATTTACGCTCTCTACGCCCAGAACCATCAGATCAAGCTGCTCAAGAAGGTTATCCGCCGCCAGCGGAACCAGATTGAGTCCAGCTCGACTCCGACTTCTCGGGAAACGGACCGTATCGAACAGCACCTTGAAGAGGACTGGGCCGATATCGAGAAGTTATTCCGACACAACTCCACCATGAAGTGATCCTCACTCCCAGAGCCCTCACGGGTTCTGGGTTTCTCGCAGGATCAGCAGAGCATATAATGAGACCCATAGACCGAAAGGATTGATCATGCTGATCTCCCGCCTCGTCGAGAACCTTGTCAAGTCTGTCATCTACTGCGTTGGCATTTACGCCATCGTCCGGTGGGTGCTCTCCCGTTACAAGATCTCGAAGCAGGATTTCACCGCCCCTACCCATATCGACCGCAGTCTCTAACACCAGTGCCCTCTAACAGAGGGCATAGGTTTCGCGGATTTTGCATGACCTATAATGAGACCCCATCTGAAAGGAACCACCATGAACCGCGTCGTCCTCGCCGTTGCCATCCTCGCCGCCTCCTTCGCTCTCCAGCACTACGCCGACAAGAAGATTGAAGCGAAGTTCCGCGAGGTCCTCAACAAGAAGACCGCGGAGCAGAACGCTCCCGCCAACTGACACTCACTCCTAGAACCCACCCCGGGTTCTAGGTTTCTCGATAGAAAGGAACGAACATGGACGAGCCGGATCCCGTCACCAATACCCAGAAGGTCACTCTCAAGGTCCCGCCCCACGTCGACCCTATGGTTGCCAAGCAGATGCTCCGCAACGCACTCAGGGATCCAGTCGCCGTTGAGACCTGGCGAGTGGAGCTTAGCAAGATCGAGGAGGAGAGTAAGTGAACCTCGCATTCGTTAGGGCTGCCCAAGACTTCGTTGTACGTAACTCGCACCATATCCTCACCGGACTGGCGCTGCTGGGCCTCGGGGCGTCGGTCGCTCTGAGCGTCCATGCGGACCGCCAGATGCAGGAGTGGGATATTGACGACTTCAAGCGCCTCACCAAGGAGCAGCGGATCAAGATCTACGCCAAGATCTACGCTCCTCCGGCCATCGCCATAGTGGCCACTGGCGCTTGCGTCATCGGCGCTCACAGCATCTCGGTCAAGCGTGAGTCGTCCCTGCTTCTCGCTTACGAGGGCACGCGCCAGGTGTACGACCGTTATCGCGCATCCGTTCAGGATCGCCTTGGACCTGAGGAGAGGACGATCTCCCAGAATGCCGCGTCCAAGATGGATCCATATCCTCGTGACGCTGCTGTGGTTTGTGGCGAGGGCGACGTCCTGTTCTACGACGCCTACAGCGGCCGTTATTTCAAGTCCACCGTCAACAAGATCGACCGAGTCGTCAATGAACTCAACTACACTCTCCTCCGTGAGATGTGCGTCAGCCTCAACGAGTTCTACGCCGGCATCGGCCTCGAGGGTATTTCCTTGGGTGATCAGCTCGGGTGGAATGAACAGAGGCAGATCGAGGTGCACTACGGCGCCCAGGTCTCGGATGACGGGAAGGCTGTCGTGGTTGTCGATTTTGTCGTCGAGCCCACTGAGAAGTGGTTCAAGCTGTCGTGAGAAGAACAGGGGGTATAATGAGACCCATCTAGAAAGGAATGACCATGAGTTTCAAAGAGACCCCCGGATACAAAGTCGTATCCCTTGTCGCCTCGACATCCGCCAGCATTACCGCCGGTGCCGTTGTCGGCGCTCTCTGCCCTCCAGCCGGAGTGGTATTGACCGCCATCTACGGCGTCGGAAGTAGTGTCCTCGGTACATATGTCGGCGACAAGGCCGGACGACAGTACGCCGAGACCCTTGCCGAGACCATCGACTCCATGAAGACACCTCAGACCAACTAGACCGCCCGTGCCCTCTAACCGAGGGCATAGGCTTTCGCAAATTCTGCACGCACTATAATGAGACCCCATCAACTCGAAAGGAACTCTCATGTCCGAGAACACCGCTCCCACCGTCGTCGAGTACTCCGAGACCGTTGAAGACGAGACCCCCATCGTCGCCGTCAACTGGACCAAGCTCGGTGCCGTCGCCAAGAAGAGTGCGCGTTACGTGCTGCCCGCCGCAGCCGGTTTCGCCGCGCTCGTCCTGGTGAAGGCCCTTGCTTCCTCCAGTGACAGCGACGACGAGGCTCCCGCCGCCATCGAATCGGACGCCGAAGTCGTGGACGCTGAGCTCGTCGAAGAGACCAACGACTGATCCTACTCACCCCTAGAACCCAACTCGGGTTCTAGGTTTCTCATTTTCAGAAAGGAACGAACGATGGAGCTTCAGGCGGCCGTGGTGGTTACCCTCACCGAGAACGGCAAGACAGTCAAGCGCGTCATCCAGAAGAGCGACAAGTTCGACGAGAAGACCTCGTGGGACCATATTGTCAAGCAGACCAAGTCGCTCGCAGCTACCACTCTCAACTCGATGGACTGAAAGGCATATCCATGATCAAGATGAACGTCAGCGCCGAGACCTTCGACGGCGATATGGTTACCGAGACCCTCTGGTTCCACATGAACAAGGTGGACCTGATCGACCTCCAGCAGTCGGAGCCCGACGGCTTCGTCGACACGCTTCAGGCGTTCATGTCTCGCAAGCCTGAGGACTGGACCAAGAAGGACAAATTCAAGCTGTTCGATTATTTCCGCACCATCGTCGACAGGGCCTACGGCGAGCGGTCGTCGGACGGTAAGCGCTTCCAGAAGTCGCCCGAGATCCTCGCCAACTTCAAGGACAGCATCTTCTACGACGAGTTCGTCCTGAGCCTCCTGGAGGACGAGAAGAAGAGCATCAAGTTCTTCAACGGCGTCATGCCCAAGGCACTCATCGAGCAGGCCAAGAAGGAGCGGCCGGACGTATTCAACCAGATCGAGGCCTGAGAAACCCGAGCGGGGCCCTGGGGAAACCTGGGGCCCCGCATATCAGAAGGAGCGAACATGACCGATAACGTACCCGTGCGGGGCGATTTCCCCTCCAACTCACGGAAGACCAAGCCGACCGTCGAAAGGGTCGTCAAGACTCCGGCGCGTATTGACAAGGGCAGTCTCGGCAAGCAGGCTCTTCAGGCGTTCTTCGCCGAGGACATCAAGGAGGTGGCCAACTACCTTCTCTGGGATATTGCTCTGCCCAGCGTCAAGAACGCCGTGAGCGATATCTTCACATCCGGGATCGACCGTCTGCTCTTCGGAGGCGACGGCGGTCCTCAGCGCTCTCGCAGCAACAAGACCTATACCTCATATTCCAATCGGACTTACGGACGTCGTGAGACTCCAACCGAGCGGACGTACACTCAGAGGGACCGTCGAGAGCACAATCTCGAGTCCATCATATTCGCAACCCGTAGTGAGGCCGAGGATGTCCTGAATCACCTGATCAGCATCTGCGACCAGTACGACGTGGCGACCGTGGGAGACCTGTACGGCATGGCCGGAATTTCCCAGTCGTACACCGACGAGAACTGGGGATGGCGGGATCTCCGAAGCGGACGCGCTGTCCGTTCCCGCAATGGATACATTCTCGATCTACCGAAACCGGAGGACGTCCGATGAGCGACGACGAACTGACAACTACCTACAGTCTCACGGCTATCTTTCTCACCGTCTTCATTCTGCTTCTCATTCTCGCTGGCCTCGGATCCCTGCCGATCTGGGTCATATTCGCAGGTCTGATAGTCATCAACGCCATCCTCATCGCAGGGATCGTGAGCGACATAAGGAACAACAAATGAGCATCGAGCAAATGCGCGCTAAGCTACGCAAAGCATACGGAGGGTCGGCGGCTTGGGTCGCCAAGGTCGACCGCATGAGTGACGGCCAGGTGATCGCAGTCTACAACAGCCTTAACGAGAGAAAGTATTTCGCATCATGAGTATCATGTTCGCGTCCCGTAGCGAGGCCGAGGAGGTTCTGAATCACCTGGTCAGCATCCGCGACCTGCGTGGCGTGGCGACCGTGGGAGACCTATGTGACTTAGTCGGAATTTCCAAGACATACATGGATGAGAACTGGGGATGGCGGGATCTCCGCAACATACGAGTTGTCCATACCAGTATCGGATATGTTCTCGATCTACCGAAACCGGAGGACATCCGCGTTAACGACGATCAAGTAACCAAATTCTATAACCTTGGAAAAGAGGGGTTCCCCGTATCATGAATCTTACAGTTATTTCGCGCCTCGCCGGCAAGGGCGCTCTCATCGTCTCCAAGCACGCTCCCGCCATCTTGACGGGGCTTGGGATCGCCGGCTTCACCGCAACCGCAGTCCTCACGGCCAAGCAGACGCTGAGCGTCGGCGAGGTCACCTGGGAGGACCTGAACGAGCTGTCGACGGTCAAGGCGGCTGAGGACGAGGAGAAGTTCGACAGGCGAGAGATTCAGATCGCCAAAGCCCGTGCCTGGGGCAACCTGACGAAGCACCTCGTCAAGCACTATGCTCTGCCGCTGAGCATCGGGACGGCCTCCGCTATTTCCCTGATCCTGGCACATCGGATTTCTGCACATCGGATTGCCGGTCTGTCCATGGCCTACGCCGGCCTCGAGGAGTCCTTCCGCAACTACAAGGACCGTATCGAGGAGGGCTTCGGTAAGGAGGAGACCGAGCGTATTCTCGCCGAGGCTGACGCCAATGCCCTCGACAAGGCGAAGATGGACTACTACAACGAGACGGGGCGTGAGTTCCAGCTCAAGCCCGAGGAGTTCATGCGTGAGCTCGGCGTCTCGCCATACGCTGTCGTATTCGACCAGAACGCGAAAGCCTGGGAGGGTAACGAGGACTACAGCCTCATGATCCTCCACGCTCAGGAGAACTACGCCAACGACATCCTGCGGACTCGTGGATATCTGCTCCTGAACGATGTGTACAAGGGCCTCGGCCTGCCTCCTACGTCTGCCGGTTCCGTGGTAGGCTGGGTGTACGACAACGAGGACGGTGACGGCATCGTCGAGTTCGGCAACTTCGAGGTATTCAACTACCGCGACTACGACCCAGTCCTCGGACGTGAGGTCACCAAGTTCGTCCTCGACTTCAACGTCGACGGCGTTATCTACGACCAGATTGACAGGGTGGCAATTCGATGAAGGTAGCATTTCTGATCCTGGTCGGTTTCGCCATCGGTCGAGCAACTAAACGAAAGGGACGCAAGTGAAACTTCTACCGGCGCTCGTCGTCGGTCTCACGGCAGGATTTCTTGCCGTGCAGGACTTGAAGAGCGAGAAGAAGGAGCCTGAGGAGAAGGCTGTAGAAACTCCGGTTGAGCCGGAGGAGGAAGCGAAGGAGCCGACGATGGACGAGTACGAGGCGATCGTCAACGATGAGTATCTCGACATCACCATGGAGGATGACCTCTCCGAGATTATGGGAGAGGATTTCGAGGAAGAGGACGACGAGGAGGTCGCGGAGGGCGAGACCATCCGGGCCATCTCAGAGCGGGAGTACGACGAGGGCGCATTCGGGTTCGAGCGTGTCAACTTGATGTATTTCGTCGACGACGAAGTCTTGTGTGACACGGATATGATCACGATCGACAACAAGGACGAGTGGCTCGGCGACGTCGAGCTCATACTCGGACCGGATGAGATCACGGTCATGTGGATCCGCAACTTCAACCTCTCCTACGATATTCGCCTCGAGGTCGTTGAGGACTCGTACTCGGGATCCCACTGATGGAAGACGAATACTTCGACTTCCTAGTCTCATTCTTGGGTGAGGACGAAAGTCAGCTGCCGAGCATGTTCGACAGCTACTTCCTCCTGATGAAGCTCTACCGTACCGAGTTCCGCTACTCTGCCATGATGGACCGCAATCGGGACATGGATGGTCGTGAGTGGCGGAACCGCTACGGCGGGGAGCTCTCACCGGCATTTCTCAGACGCCCGGCCAACGTTCTCGAGGTTCTTCTCGGACTGGCGGATCGTATGGCGTTTGAGCTGGATGATGACGAGGGCCCCGCTCCTTATTTCTGGGAGATGATCAACAACCTCGGAATCAACTTCATGGACTGCGACGTCATGCTAGACGATAGACTCGATCGAAAGGTCGAGAAGGCTATCAACCGATGGATGAGTCGTCAGTACGATTCCCACGGACGAGGAGGCATATTCCCTCTCAAGTCCGTTCCCGAGTTCTACGAGCCGGGGGAGTTCCCGAACCAGAACCGCCTTGAGCTCTGGTATCAAATGCAACTCTATCTCGCGGAGAACTACGACATATAAGGAGTCAAATGGATTTCTACGAGATCAAGGAGCGAGCCCTGAAGTCGGGCACCACCGAGGTACGGCCGGCCTGGCGTGTGCACCAATTCAAGGATCTCATGGTTCGTGGGAAGTCCTTCTACGCCGTGTACAATCCAGAGACGCACTTCTGGACTACTGACGAGTACGACCTGGTGCGTATCGTGGACGCCGACGTCGCCCGTCACTTTCAAGAGGCCTCAAAGAGAGTCAACGGGTCCATCTGGCCGCGGTATCTGGGGGACTACGACTCCAAGACATATTCCGAGTACAAGGCGTGGATGTCCAAGCTCCCGGACTCCTACCGCCCTCTCGACAGCACTATACTGTTCGCCGACCAAACCCCCCGAAGGGAGGATTACGCAACCAGAACGCTCTCATATTCTTTGAGCGACGATCCGTGCCACGCCTACGAGGAGCTCATGAGCACCCTCTATGATCCGGACGAGAGGGAGAAACTCGAGTGGGGCATCGGATCTATATTCACGGGAGACTCTACCTGGATCCAGAAGTTCTTCGTGCTCTACGGATCTGCTGGATCTGGTAAATCGACCGTCCTGAATCTCATCTCATGGCTGCTGGACGGTCATATCGGACAGTTCGACGCGGCAGCTCTAGGGCGTCCAAGCGACCAGTTCGCCCTTGAGCCGTTCAAGTCGAATCCTCGGGTTGCCATTCAACATGACGGCAACCTCTCCAAGATTGCAGATAACAGTCGTTTGAACAGCCTCGTATCGCACGAGACTATGGTCATGAACGAGAAGGGGAAATCTCTCTACACATTCAAGTCCGAGGCGCTGTTGTTCGTGGGAACCAACCTGCCCGTCCGTATCACCGACTCGAAGAGCGGGCTGACAAGGCGTCTCATCGACGTGGAGCCCTCGGGTCGCAAGCTCGATATTCATCGCTACAACGAGATCATGTCTCGAATCGAGGACGAGCGCGGAGCCATCGTCAAACACTGTATGGATCTGTACAAGTCCAAGGGCCCGTCGTATTACGACGACTACAAACCCATCGGAATGATGAGTAAGACCAACCCCATCTTCAACTTCCTCGATTTCTATCAGGACGAGTTGGACGATGAGGACGGGGTCACTCTCAAGCGCATCTACGAGATGTACAAGGAGTACTCCCAGGCATATTCGGACGGAGCTATGTACCCCATGTACAAGTTCAAGGACGAGATCCGGGACTACTTCGAGGAGTTCCACGATCGCATCATGGTCGACGGGGAACGCCGGCGCAAGGTGTATAAGGGGCTACTGAAATCCAAATTTTCCCAGGGGGAGAAGACGGAAAACCCGATTTCGGATTGGCCTGAAATGAAAGAGCAGCCGTCATATCTTGACGAGCTCTATAAGGACCGTCCGGCACAGTACGCCAATGAAAACGGCCTCCCGACGAAACGTTGGGACGACGTCACGACGACACTGAAAGACTTGGACACCGGAAAGGAGCATTATGTCCTCGTACCCGAGCAAGACGTCGTCATCGACATCGACCTCGACAAGGACAGAGACAAGTGTCTGGAAGAGGCTCGCAGGTGGGTTCCCTCCTATGCTGAACTCAGCCGATCGGGGGGTGGAATCCACATCCACTATCGATATTCGGGGGATCCTTCCGTACTTTCACGGCTGGTGCGACCCGGAGTCGAGTGCAAGGTCTACTCAGGTAAATCGGCCCTCCGTCGACGCCTCACCGAGTGCACCGCCCACCGGGGCCTTACCACGGTTGAGGACGGATATCTTCCCGTCAAGGAGAAACCCTTGATTCGTCAGGAGGTCATGCAGAACGAGAAGTCCATCCGGAAACTTATAGAGCGGAACCTGCGGAAGGAGTTCCACCCCGGGACGAAGCCCAGCATCGATTTTATCATGAAGGTGCTGATGGACGCCGAGGAGTCTGGGATGGACTACGACGTATCGGATATGAGGCAGAAGGTCCTCACGTTCGCCATGAAGTCCACTCATCAGGCCGACTACTGCATCAAGTTGGTGCAGGAGATGCCGTTCTCCTCGGGGGACGACCATGAGGAGACCTATGAGGAGCCGGATGACGGTACCCCGATTATTTACGACGTCGAGGTATTCCCGAATCTGTTCCTTGTAAACTGGAAAGTTCGGGGAGCCGACAAGATCCAAAGGATGATCAACCCGACTCCGAACGAGATCTCTGATCTTGTGGAGCGGAAGCTCGTAGGATTCAACAACCGCCGGTACGACAACCATATCCTCTATGGTCGTATCCTGGGGTACTCGAATGAGCAGCTTTACCACCTCTCTCGCAAGATCATATCCAACCTCATCAAGGAGGGATTCCGGGAGGCTTACAACCTGTCCTATACCGATATCTACGACTTCGCCGCCAAGAAGCAATCCCTCAAGAAGTGGGAGATCGAGCTGGGTATCCACCACAAGGAGCTCGGACTTCCCTGGGACGAACCGGTGCCGGAGGAGATGTGGGAGGAGGTCGCCGCATATTGCGACAACGACGTCATCGCCACGGAGAAGGTATGGGACCATCTGGAGGCGGACTGGGAGGCCCGTCAGATCCTTGCTGCGATCGCGGGGCTTCCTGTCAACTCCAGCACTAACAAGCTGACCACTCAGATCATATTCCAGGGTCAGCGAGACACTCAGAAGTACTTGCAGTACACAGACCTGTCGGAGATGTTCCCCGGCTACAAGTACGAATACGGCAAGTCGACATATCGTGGTGAGGAGGTCGGTGAGGGCGGCTACGTCTACGCCGAGCCCGGATATCACGAGAACGTGGCCCTGTTGGATATTGCGTCGATGCACCCAACGTCGATCGAGAATCTCCAGCTGTTCGGGCCATACACCAAGAGGTACAGCGAGCTCAAGAAGGCTCGTATCTTGATCAAGCACAAGGAACTCGACGAGGCTCGTAAGATCCTGAATGGGGCGCTTGCTCCATATCTGGACGACGACTCGAACCTCGACGCTCTGGCCTATGCGCTGAAGATCGCACTGAATTCGACGTACGGACTCACCGCCGCCAAATTCGACAACCCACTCCGAGACCCCCGGAACGTGGACAACATCGTCGCCAAGCGCGGCGCATTGTTCATGGTTGACCTGAAGCATTTCGTTCAGGAGAAAGGATACACCGTTGCTCACATCAAGACAGACTCGATCAAGATCCCGAACGCCGACGATCGCATCATATCGGAGGTCTTCGAGTTCGGGAAGAAGTACGGCTACACGTTCGAGCACGAAGCGACCTACGATCGTATGCTGCTCGTCAACGACGCCGTCTATATCGCATACGACAAAGAAGGTTGGCACGCAACTGGCAAGCAATTCCAAGAACCTGTTGTCTACAAGACTCTCTTCACTGGAGATCCTCTGGCTCTCGAAGATGTCGCCCAGACACGATCGGTTACTACACGAATGCTGCTTGAATTCGATGAGAACGACCGAAAGTTCATCGGTCGCGTCGGGCGCTTCATTCCTGTTATCCCAGGAACTCCCGGGGCAGGGCGGCTTGTACGAGAGAATCATCGAGTGGACAGCGAGGGTAATGAGATTATTTCGTACGGCGATGTCGGCGGTTGCAAGGGGTATCTCTGGCTTGATTACGAAGACGCCGGAGACGACTGGCGAGATAGAGTGGATAGTCGATATGGACGGGAACTCGTTGACGCTGCCCTCGGGCAGATCCGGAAGTATACGGACGTCGATACCTTCCTAACAGTATGAATCGCGAGACGGGCAGGGCATATAATGAGACCCCCACCAGAAAGGTACTGTCATGTCCTGCCCCTCCCTCGCCCGCCAGTACGTCCTCACCAACCTTGCTGAGATGGGTGTTGGCTTCGCCATAGCTACGTTCGCCTACTACGCGACACGTGACTACTGCGACCAGCACCGCCTCTCGGCAACCAAAGAGGACATGCTCGCCATGGCCAAGAACATCTGCGACACATTCAAGACCAACTGAACCAACCTCACACTTAGAACCCAACCCGGGTTCTAGGTTTCTCGATAGAAAGGAACGAACACAATGCTCTCTTCTGTTTACGACGGCGGCCAGACCGCTAACGATATCCTTGTCGGATACACCAGCTACCTTCGGGACGAGGTGGCGAACCTGAAGGACGACGAGATCAAGGAGCTCATCGACAAGCTCGAGTGTTGTGACCGCAGCAGCTACGGCCACTACCGTCGCCAGACCGTCAATAACCTCCTCGATATCTGCCGCACCGAGCTGGACGACCGGGACCTCGTGCGCTGCCTCGTCGATGCGGGTCTTATCGTCGGAATCAACTCCATTGAGGGGGTCTCCGATGAGTGACGAGTCCACCGAGCTCACAGAGCTTGCGACGGTACGTCTTATTCACGGTAGCCAAGTAGCCATCGAGTCATTTCTGTCGTCGCTTCCGTCGATGATCGAGAAGACCACGGATAGCGAGCTCTGGTCGTTCATCTGCAAGGTCGACATCCTTCAAGAAGAGCTCGGTGACCTACTGAATCCCTCGCAGGAGGATTGGGTCAAGAGGCTCTACGATATTCTCATAGAGGAGTGGGACGCCCGGTGGCTTCTCCAGCGGCTTAACGACCACGGCATCATCCGCCTAGAGAGGAGGCCATGAACTACGATCTATATTCTCCTCCCTACTACGTCGACCAGGTTCTATCCCAAGACTACTACCCCATAGAAAGGAACACGACATGGCCGTCAACACTTACACTATCAAGAACGCCCGACTTCTCTTTCGCAACTTCGCGGGCGAGAAGGACCGATTCGGAAACACGGCTCGCACCTTCTGCGTCATCCTCCCTGACGACGCCGTCGACGACTTCCGGACCGAAGGGTTCAACATCAAGACTCTGAAGCCTCGGGACGACACGGAGGAGCCCCTTCCCTATATCAAGGTGAAGGTCAACTTCGGAGGCCGTCCCCCCAAGATCGTCTCGATCGTCGGACGTACTCGTACGCTCCTGAACGAGCAGACAGTCGGCGCCCTCGATTTCGCAGATCTCGAGCGGGCCGATATTGCCCTCCGCCCCTACCACGGACGCACTCAAGCTGGAGTGGAGTTCTGCTCGGCATATCTTGACAAGGGCTTCTTCACCATCGTGGAGGACGAGCTTGAGGCTATGTACGCCGAGGACGCCGACACCGAGGAGGTTCCGTTCTGATGCCGCTAGAAGTCAAGCTCTTCAACCCTCGCCGTAGCGTCTGTGAGGCAGTCAAGATCACGAATGACAATCTCCGTCTGGTCCGCAACTGGGCCGCCAGCGACGAGGAGATCAAGGCCCATCTTCACACCGGGGCTGTCGGTAAGTGGATTATCCGTCGTAGCGACAACAAGTTCGACCTCATGACTGAGGGTCAGCTCTGGGGCCTCTACGAGCCGATCCTACACTGAAATCCATATCCACGGGGGCCCTGGGGAGACCTGGGGCCCCCACACCCACTAGAAGGAACGAACGCATGCTCAAGAAGCTTTATTTCCACACAAGCAAGGGCCGTAGCTACGACTTCGACATCGTCGCCACAGCCAAAGTCGACAAGCCCGGGTTCACCGAGTGGATCGTACAGGTCGATACCAACAATGAACTTGGTGTCCATGAGGTCCAGGCCAGTACCGATGACTGCACCTTCGACATCGTTGGAGACGACTCTCTGATTATTTGGGAACTCCCTCCCGTCGAGGAGGCTACGGATCCTGACCTCTGGACGGTCCGTGTCGAGACGACAGACTTTAAGTTCTGTATTGTCGAAGGCGAGACAACTTGGACAGAGCACGGGGACCTCAAAGTCAAGACGCGCAACGGCCACGTCAGTTATCTGTCGTCAATCCTCCGTGAGTTCGACGTTGACGATGTATCTCAGGTCATCACCGCTCGTTACAAGCAATGACTCTCATTTTTCCGTATTGTACTTGTGTAGGAGACTTGCATGAAACTGGTTTTAAAGACGCTCGATGGTCAGGTAGCTCAGCGTAAGATCAAGGATTTATGTTGTGATGGAGACATCGGAGACGAGGACCCCCGGGCCGCCCTGGTTATTGTCGAGATGGATGATACCGAGACATATCTCCCCATCGACCAATTTATCTGCGAGGAGTGGACTGACGATACCGTAGTTGTCAAGGAGGACTGGGCATGAAAGCATATACTGTGGAACGGCACGGCGACCGCTGGATCGCCTGGCATAAGGAGGGGCTACTCGGAATAGCTGACGACATGATTTCTGCGTACCGTCTCGTGGAGGAGGCTACTAATGGCAACCGCTGACCCGATGCCCGACCCGAACATCTACGATATCCGAGAGGACGGAACTGTCTACGGGAAGCGCTCAGGCAAGCTTATACCCATCCGGACGTCCCGGTATGGTCTTCCGCAGATCCGTTTCTACAAAGGACATCGCTACCGGGTTCAGCTCCTCAGCAAGATCATCTGGACCCATTTCCACGGCGAGATCCCGTTCATGCACGAGGTTCGGTATAAGGACGGCGACCCCTGGAACTGCTCCTTGGAGAACCTATATCTGAAGGACCTGAACGAGGAGTTCACGCCTCTGGATCGTTGGCCGGGCTTTGCTATTAGCAAGGGCGGCGAATTGATCAACATGACTACCTTGCATCGGATCAAGCCCATGATGCCCCCAAGCAGGACCAACCTCATGTTCTCGGTCCGCGTCGACGGGGAGAGCCGGACCTTCCCGGTTGCATTCACGGTCTGGGAGACGTTCATGGGAGAGAAGGTCAACTCGCATTATCTCTGCCACAAAGACGGCAACGTCTGGAACTGCGCCCTGGACAACTTGTATCTCAGTGACGAGTACCCGTACCATCCGCACAAGGGTGATGGGAAGAACAAACCGAAGTACAGGCCCGTCATCGAGGAGGACGGCAAGGAGTACATGCCTGTCGAGTACTATATCCACATGGTCGATGGAGTGAAAGGAGAGAAGGAGAGTGGAATCCCCCAGCACTGCCGCCTTGCCCTCTGAGGAATTTAGGGATAGCTCGATCGACGATATTGAGGTCAGCAATCTCGGTAGGGTTCGTCGTATCTCGACTGGTCAAATCCTGAATACCTGCCTCCGGGCGAACGGGTATGTCCAGATTACCCTGTGGGATCGCGGGATTAGACGGACGAAGTATGTCCAGAAGCTGGTCTGGGAGGCCTTTAACGGCCCTCTGGAGCCCTTGCAGCGGGTCGCTCACCTGAATGGTGACCTGACCGATAATAGGCTCTCAAATCTCTTCCTGGAGTCTCACAGCGACTCGATGAGAAGGGCGTGGGACGCCAAACGACGCAAGTGGGAAACTATCTACCAAGGAGTTCTGTGGTGAGCGAGTACAGGAGCCCGCACAACGACGGGCATGATCCGTATATCCTGATCTGGGAGTACGGGAATGACATTCGAAGGGCTGAGTTCAGCGAACGCTGGGCAGAGTACGACGAGACCGGTTGGACTATCTGGTATTTCCGGTTAGTTGACGGAGGCATCATGACCTTCTCGGCTCGCGAGTGGGAGCAGAAGGATGACGTCAACCATCTGACAACCATTTGGATGAAGCCGTCGATGTATGATATTGAAAGGAAGGAAAACTGACATGGGTATCATCACCTCAATGTTGATCGACTACGAAGACGCTGTTTACCAATACACACCTCAGCGGTATTCGGTCGACGTCAGAGAGGGCCACCGGATTCTTGCTGGTGGACCGCGGATCAACATGCTTGGGTTTGAGGACTACCGACTGGATCTTCGGTATTGGGAGATCGAGAAGAAGGAAGTCAGCGAGAATGGCGAGTGGCAAACTCTCCATTTCCGTAAGAGGGAGCGTAGGGAAATCGAGGTCGTCAAGGACCACTTGATCGAGTCACCTAAGACTTATACGGCATACGGATACGAGGAGATTGACGGAAAATTCTACGTATTCTCGTCGTCCAAAGGGGCCGAGACTTTTGACCTATCAGAGTGGACGGTCAAGAAAGCCTTACCCGCATATCCTGGCCACAACAAACAGGTTCTTGTGTTCACGAGGAAGGCGTCATGATTCCACAGGGCCACATCATTCTGGTCATCAACCGAGGGGGCAAGGTCATCTACGTGAAGGAGGGTGTCTTCAATATCTGGTCCTACGTGAAAGACGACGGACTCATGGTGGCCATTCGGGATGCTATCGAGGACGAGGTCATATTCGAGGACCTTCCATGCGTCTCCGTGAGCGTGAACGAGCCATACGTCCGGATACTCGCCGAAGAGGACTGACCCTTGGGACCGGTTGATCTGTGGCCCCATCAGGTCGAAGCGGTGAAGAACCTGAGGAATGGGTGCATATTGACCGGTAAGCCGGGCTCGGGGAAGTCGGTTGTCGCCCTCCAGTACTACGTAGAGAGAGTGCTGGGGGTGCGGCATCCGACCGATCTTCCGAGGCGGCTTGCCGAAGGACCCAGGTTATATATAATCACCACTGCTCGCAAGAGGGATGATCTTGATTGGCAGGGAGATGTCTCGATGTATGGGCTGACGGACTACACGACGGTCGATTCGTGGAACAACATCAGTAACTACAGCAACGTCCGTGACTCCTTCATCATATTCGACGAGCAGAGAGCCATCGGCAGCGGCAAGTGGGCCAAGACGTTTGTCAAGATGGCTCGTGCTAACGAGTGGATCATGCTGTCAGGCACGCCTGGTGATAACTGGATGGACTACTGCCCGGTATTCATAGCCAATGGCTTCTTCAAGAACCGCACCCAGTTCGAGAGGGAGCACTGCCAGTTCAACTACAGAGCGGGCTATCCTCGTCTTGAGCGATATCTTGGGCAGGGGAAGCTGTTACGGCTTCGTAAGAAAGTCCTCGTTGACATGCCTTTCGTCAAGAAGACGGTTAAGAAGCGGACGGACGTCCCGGTATCCTACGAGGAGAAGCCATATCGTACGATCCAGAAGTACCGATTCGATCCGTACAAGGAAGAGCCCATCAAGAACGCTGGAGGCCTCTGTCATGTCTTGAGGAGAGTGACGAATGAGGATCCTGTGAGACTTGTGGCGGTTAGGGAGCTGTGTGAGCAGCACCCTAGGGTCATTGTCTTCTATAATTTCGACTACGAGCTCTTCATGCTGCGGTCGTTGGGGGATATTCTCGGAGTACCGATCGCCGAGTACAACGGGCACAAGCATGAGGCCTTGCCGGAGGGTGAGCGATGGGTGTACCTTGTGCAATACACGGCGGGTGCAGAAGCTTGGAACTGTACCACTTGTGACACGATGATATTCTTCTCTCAGAACTACTCATGGAAGGTCATGGAGCAGTGTGAGGGGCGAATTGACAGGCTGAACACTCCTTATTCAGTCTTGAACTACTACTATCTGAAGAGCCAGTCGCCTATCGATCAGGCCATTTCGAGGGCGATTCGGGTCAAGGAGATCTTCAATGAGAGGGGTTTCTACGAGTCTCTGAGGTGATTGTTGTACCACCCGTTGTACCACTTGGTGCGGCGGGTAGGCAACGATTCTGTTGTTTGTGTGACTGGAGTGACGCATGCGATTGGCCAGTTTTTTGGCCAGTTTTGAAATCGGCCAAAATCTGTAGTGTACTTGTGCGCCAAATTTGGCCAGTTTTTGGCCAATTGGCCAGTTTTGAAACGGGGTTGGCCACGGATCTGGCCACCACTTTTCGTTGCAATTTCAACGTTTATACCCCAATTTGGCCAATTGGCCAGTTTTGTTCTGATTACCAGGAGTTGAGTAAATTTTCTTATATATAGAGAATAAACAGGCTTTGGTTGGCCAATCTGGCCAAGGGGTACTGTACATGCACTCTATCACAAGATCTAACGACATGTACAATAGACCGCGTCGCGAACATGTATCCTAATGAAGGAGATGGGCCTTCTATATTTTCGACCCCTCTCTTCCCCATAGCTCCCACGGCTGGCTGAAACTACGCCACCTCAACACCGCATAGAACACTCAAACAACTTACGAGTACCGATACATGCGGCGCCCCGGCCAGCCGTGGGTATAATTCTTGATTCGAGGATAGACCCCATGCTCGAACGTGACTACCAACGCGGACTCATATCCAGGATCGAGGAACGCCTGCCTGGCTGCCTCGTCCTCAAGAACGATCCGAACCACAATCAGGGCATACCCGACCTGATCATCATATTTGGATCCAAGTGGGCCGCACTCGAGGTCAAGCGAAGCGCAGATGCTGCTCATCGACCGAACCAGGACCATTTCATCGACAAGCTCGGTAAGTGGTCCTTCGCATCATTCATATACCCAGAGAACGAGAAAGGAACGCTCGATGAACTGGAACGTACACTCAAGGCTGGAGGGCCTGCACGCATTTCTGAGCGCCAGCAAGCACAGTTGGGTCAACTACGACGACGAGAAGCTGGGCGAGGCATTCAGGACAGCACAGGCGGCAGCGATGGGGACCAGGCTTCACGCCCTAGCTGCAGAGCATATTCGCCTAAAGATGCGGATGCCGAGGAACAAGGCCACCTTCAACGCCTACGTGAACGACGCCATTGGCTACGGTCTTGATCCCGAGGTTGTGCTATATCACAGCGAGAATGCATTCGGGACCGCCGACGCCATCGGCTTTGATGAGAAGAAGCATCTTCTCCGCATCCACGACCTAAAGACCGGCGTGACTCGCGTCAACATGGTCCAGCTTCATATCTACGCAGCACTGTTCTGCTTGGAGTACGAGAAGCTGCCTGGCGAGATCAACGTCGAGACCCGCATCTACCAGAACGACGATATTCTGGTCGACACTCCACAGCCCGACGACATCGCCCATATCATGGACAAGATCGTCTGGTTTGACAAGCTCATCGAGGAGATCAAGACCGAGGAGAACTGATGCCCTCCGATATCCTCAAACACTACGGGACCAAGCGGCACTCCGGAAGATACCCTTGGGGATCCGGTAAGGATCCATATCAGTCAGCCCAGGGCTTCATCGCTGAGCGAGACAAGCTCAAGGCTCAAGGCATGTCCGAGGTCGATATTGCCAAGGCCTGGGGCATGAGCACCACCGAGTACCGTGCTCTAAACAGTATCGCTCGCGCTGAGAAGAAGGCTGGCGATATTTCTCGAGCATCCCGTCTCAAGGACGCCGGTCTGCCCAACACGGAGATCGGCCGACGCATGGGGCTCAACGAGTCCTCGGTTCGTGAGCTTCTCAAGCCCAACGCATCATATCGCAAGGACGAGATCACCCGGGTCAAGGATATTCTGGCCGACGAGGTGAAGCAGAAGAAGTTCATCGAGTACGGTCTCGGCGTCGAGCAGAACCTTCAGTGTTCGTCGACGTCCTTGAAGACGGCCGTTGAGGCTTTGAAGGCTCAGGGGTATACTACTCACGACGTCAAGGTTAAGCAGGCCAACAGCGATAACTACACCATTCTCAAGATTCTCGCCCCTCCAGGCACTAAAGCTGCCGATATTCATGCACAGAGGGACAAGATCCGCACCCCTGGTGTAGTCATCGACGAGAAGGGACTGCTGTCGACCGGTCTTCGTACTCCTCGACCCATATCTTCGAAGAAGGTCGCCATCAAGTACGCTGAAGACGGCGGTACTGACATGGACGGGGTTATTCTACTTCGTCGTGGAGTCAAAGAGCTCAGTCTCGGTGGCTCCAACTACGCCCAGGTGCGCATTTCGGTCGACGGAACGCACTACCTCAAGGGCATGGCCATGTACTCGGATGATATTCCGAAGGGCAAGGACATAGTCTTCAACACCAACAAGAAGAAGGGCACACCCATGCTGGGCTCCAAGGACCACACGGTCCTCAAGCCCATGAAGGATGATCCCGAGAATCCATTTGGTGCGGTCGTTAAACAGAAGTTATTTAAGGACCCGAAGACTGGCAAGAAGGAACTGAGCGCACTCAATATTGTGAATGAGGAAGGCAAGTGGGACTCATGGTCCCAGTCCCTGGCCTCACAGTTCTTATCTAAGCAGTCCCCCAAGTTGGCCAAGCGCCAGCTTCAGGCCGTCCGTGACGAAAAGCGGAAGCAGCTCGATGAGATCATGGGTCTTACGAATCCTGTTATTCGCAAGCGCATGCTCATGTCCCTGGCCGATGACTGCGACTCGGCTTCGGTACATCTCAAGGCCAAGGCTCTACCCGGTCAAGCGTCTCAGGTGTTATTGCCGATGCCCCATCTCAAGAAGGGTGAGGTATATGCTCCTAACTACCGGGACGGTGACGTTGTTAGTCTCGTGCGTTATCCTCATGGCGGGACTTTCGAGATCCCTACGCTCACTGTTAACAACCGAGGTAAGAAGTCTCGAAGTATTATTGGCAATGCTAGGGATGCTATTGGGATCCATCCTTCTGTCGCTGAGCGTCTTAGCGGTGCTGATTTTGATGGCGACTCCGTGCTGGTAATCCCCAACAAGGGGAAGACACGCATTCGTTCCACCGCTCCACTCAAGGGACTCAAGGGATTTGACCCTAAGCGGACATATCCTGGCTACCCTGGGATGAAGAGGATGTCGGATACTCAGACCCAGATGGGTAAGGTATCCAATCTTATTACCGACATGACTCTCAAGGGTGCTAGTGCCGATGAATTGTCCCGAGCTGTTCGTCACTCCATGGTTGTTATTGATGCCGAGAAGCATAATCTCAACTACAAACAGTCTGAGGTAGACAACGGCATCGCCGCATTGAAGAGGAAGTACCAGGGTGGCGCTGACAAAGGTGCGGCCACTCTTATTTCCAGGTCCAAGGGTGTCCAGTATGTACCCCATCGCAAGCCACGCAGTGCAGCGAAGGGCGGTCCATATGATGCAGCCACTGGTCGCAGGGTCTACGAGGAGACTGGCGAGTCCTATATTAACAAGCAGGGCAAACTGGTCAAGAAGCAGA
>ERZ773054.410-NODE-410-length-34687-cov-11.655925_pt1 | contig 34687 bp, 28 predicted proteins | sample MGYA00580630_ERZ773054 | MGnify/ENA primary metagenome ERZ773054 (study PRJEB29015, sample SAMEA2737994) | human oral metagenome | biome: human oral; feature: human-associated habitat; material: dental | place: China | collected 2115 ... | reverse complement strand
AACTTAGAGCAAATAAAAATTTAAAAGAATTAAATTATAGTATTAGTTATAAAGATGCATTTCCTAATGAAATGTTAAGATATGTGGTATTAACTTGTGTCGTAGACAATGTTTGTAATAATATAGATGAAGAATTAAAAAATAGTGATCCTAATACTTATGATAATAAATCTAAATCTTATATTTATTTTAATGAAAATAGACAATATTATGTAAATAAATTTAAAACAAAAGAAAATGAGATAATAAATAAAGCAGACTTGGATAAAATAAGAATGATTTATTTTAAATCTTCTTCTAATAAAATCTCTTCTTTAAGAGGAATAGAATATCTTAGTAATTTAACTATGTTTTATGCTAATAATTTTATAGGAACTGATATAAACTTAAAATTTAATCAAAATCTTGAATATTTAAAACTTTATGGTTCTGGTTCTAATGTAGCTTGTAGTATAAATATAGATAATACTTATAAATTAAGAACTTTTGTTTTTAATATTTTATCTCCGTCTCCAAGACAAACTAACAGTAATAATCTAAATTTTTCTAACAATCCAAATTTAGAAAAGTTACAAATAAGTGCTTGTAATTATATTAATTTTAATTTAACAGCTAATTACAATTTAAAATATTTAGATTTATCTGGAAATAAAATAAATTCAATAAATTTAGATAATAATAGTTTATTAGAAGAAATAAATTTAAATAATAATATGATAAATACTTTTGCTGTTAATAATAAATATAATTTAAAAAAATTACATATAGCTGGAAATGATATGTATAACATTTATTTAAATAATATGCCGAATTTAGAAGATTTAAATGTCAATTTAAATAATTTAAATAGTTTAAATTTACCATTAGTACCTAAATTAAAAAAATTAATGATGGGTGGAAATTACATAACTGATATAGATTTATCTGCTTTAACAGAATTAGAAGAATTCTATACATATGGATCAGCAAATAAAGCTATGATAAACAATATAAATTTTACTAATAATCATAAATTAAGAAAAATTAATATGTCTACTGTCAATTTAAATAATTTAAATTTAAGCAATAATTCAAATTTAGAATATTTAGGTTTATGGAATAATAAAAATTTGAATTCATTAAATTTAGATAATAATCACAATTTAAAACAATTAGAATTATCTGGTAATCTATTTAATTATATAAACTTAAATAATAATACTAAATTAGAAAAAGTTTCTATTCAAAATCATAATTTAACTAATCTTAATCTATGGAATAACACAAAATTAGAATCTCTAAATTTAACTAATAATAAATTAACATCTTTAAATTTATCTAATAATAATTTACTTAATAATATAGATGTAAAAAATAATAATATTAATGATTTAAGATTAAATCCTGAAAATCTAGTAACTATTGATGCTTCTAATAACAATTTAAATTCGCTTGATTTAACAAGAGCAGCAAAATTATCTATGGTAGTATTAAATAATAATAAGTTAAATTCATTAGATGTTAGTGCTTCTTCTAAAATTGGTAAGCTACATGTTCATAATAATAATTTAACTAGTTTAATTATTAATACTGCAAATAACCTTAGTTATGATTGTAATATGATAAATTATGAAAACAATAAATTAATAGAAGTTAAAAATACTAGGTGTTTATCAAAAAATCAAAATATAGATATAGAAGTATTAAAAAATAAAAAGGTAAATATACCTATAAAATATGCAGAATATAGAAATAATTATTATTATGGAGAACTATCTGAAAATAATGAAATATTTCAAAAATTACAAGGAATACAAAATTATAAATTTAAAAAACTTGGTACATATAATATAGATTTTAACTTGTATTATAAAATTTATGGTACTTCAGTAAATCATCCAAATGGAAAAGGTGGAACTGTTAATGTAACAGTAAAAGCAGGAGAAGAAGATAGTTATAATCCAATAGTTAATAAATTAGTAGTTAAGGAAGGTTATCCAGCTAATTTTACAGAAGAAACTTATAAAAATGCTATTACTAATTTACCAGCTAATATTAAAAAATTTTCAGTTAATGTTAATCAACTAAATACATCAACTCCTGGAATACAAAATATAGTAGCAACTTTGACATTTAATGATGATACAGAAAAAGAAGTTCTTATACCAGTTGAAGTAGAAGAATTAACTAAAGATAATTATATGCCTACAATAAAAAATGTTAGTGTTCAAAGAACTGCTAATATAACAGATGAAGAATATAAAAAAATGATAACTAATTTACCAAATAATATCCAAAGAGTAGATATAGTTCAAAGAGCGGATACTAATACAGTTGGAACACAAGAAGCTATACTTAATGTAGTACTTAGAAATGGACAAATAAAAGAGGTTAAAATACCAATAAAAGTAAGTGCTATAATGGCTGAAACATTTGAACCTATGTATAAAGATGGTATTAATTATATTGGTAATTATTATACTATTCGTCATTATAATATAGCTAATTTACCAATTGGAGCAAATTACAAGATTTTAAATGCTGATAATACAGAAATGAGTTATAATGATTTACAGCAAATAATTTCTACTAAAGGTTTAAAAAATCTAAAGATAAGAATAATATTTCCAGATCATAGTTCAAAAGATTATATAATGCCAGTAAAAATATATGAGAAAAAAGAAGTTATTCAAGAATATGCTACATTTACTCCTAAAAATGAAGAGCATTTAGAATCAAACAATAATAAAATAGATATAAGAGTAAATCAAAATCCTCATTTAAATAATTATTGTAATCATGAAACATATACATGTTATGAATATAGAGTTAAACAAACATATTATCAAGCTACTAATATAGATGGAGATATATCTGGACCTAAGGGAGGTTTATGGTTTGATAAGAATTTTGCTTCTTCAAAAGCAATGATAAATCCTAGTAGATTTAATCCAGGAGCATCAGTGATACCGCAAAAACCTTGGGATCCTAGTTATGAAAATCCTAATTGGGCTAAAGATGAAGAAAAGAGAGTTGTAGAAATTACAAGCGATTATAATGGTGTTAAAACTAAAGTTCAAACGATTACGATTTTAAGAGATACAGATGGTGATGGAATACCTGATGTTGATGATGACGATGATGATAATGATGGAATAAGTGATGCTCAAGAACTAGTAGATGGAACAGATTCAAAAGATAAAAATGATTTTAAAGTAACAAAAATTTGTTATAAGGTTAAAGGGTAAAAAAATAGAAAATACTTTAATTTTTCTATTTTTTTTATTATAATAACGTTATTTAAAGGGGGATTTTATGAAAAGTTTAGAAACTTTAATGCAAAAGTATGGTATATCTAAAGATTTTTTATATTTTTTTACAGAAGAAAATTTAATTAATTTGGATTTAGCAGAAGCAGAAAAAACTTTAAGTTATTTAATAAGTAATAATGTATCACCTAAAACAATAGAAAAGTGTCATAGTATAGTATTAGGTAATTCTGTAGATGTAAAAAGAAATTATGAATATCTTAATTTAGTAGGTTTTAATAAATCAAAAATAAATAATTGTATACATATATTAATAGAAGAACCTAGAGATTTAATTAATACTTTAAATTATTTAAGAGAAAATTATGATGATTGTTTAATAAATAAGAAATTATCAATACTTTCAAAAACTCTTAATTATATTAAAGCTAGAGAAAAACAGTTAAAAAAATATGATTTAACTCAAGATCAAATTTTAAGTATTATTATAGAAAGTAATCAAGGTGTTAACTATGAAAAAATATTTAATATTTGTAAAATGCATAATATAAAAGTAAATTCTAAAATGTTTAAACATACTCCTTATAATTTGAAAGAAAAAATAGAATTAGCAGAATCACTAAATGTTCCTTTTTCAAATTATATGTTATTTACTAGTAGTGATAATATAATAGAAATTATTAATTATGTTAAAAAGAATAATTTAGAATTAAGTGAAACTATGTATACTAAAACTCCAAGCGATTTAGAACATATTTTTAAATTGTTAAAAAATAATAAAATTAATTATAATCCAACTATTTTTACTAAAAATGTAGATGAATTAGAACAAATGATAGAAATATGTAATAAGTATCAAGTCTTTAATATTCCTAGTTCAATATTTTTAAGAAGAGTAGATGAAGTTGATGAAATATTGAAAATAGCAAAGTTAAATAATATTGAAATAAAAGCTAGTATTTTTCATTTAAATAAAGAAAGTTTAATTGATTTAATAGATTTTTGTAAACAAGAAAATATTTCTTTAACATCTGATATATTTTATTCTAATATAGAGAACATTAAAGAAATAAAAAAAATATGTGAAGAAAATAATCTTGAATTTAAGAAATATTATTTAAGAAAGAATCCTAAAGATTTTGAGCAATTACTTGAAAATTTAAAAATTTATAATTTAAAACCTATGTCATCTATGTTTAATAAAAGTAATAAAGAAGTAATAGAAATAATAGAGTTCTTGAATCATAAAAATATAGAAGTTAAGGATGCTTATTTTGAAAAGAAAGTAGATGCTTTAAAATCTATAGTAGAAATAACAGAACAAGAGAATATTCCTTTATCATCTTCTGTTATGTCTAAATCTATAGAAGATATTAATGAAATATTAGATATTGCTAAAAAACATAATTTAACTTTGAATTCTACGATATTTGAAAAAAAACCAAAAGAATTAATAGAATTAATAGATTTTTGTAAAAAAGAAAAAGTAGAGATATATTCTACTATGTATTTGAAAAATAATAATACTATAAAAGAAATAGTAGATATATTAAAAGAAAATGATATAGAAATAACATCTCTTATGTATAGTAAAAATGTAGAATATTTAAGAGAAAGAATAGATGTATGTAAACAACATAATTTAAAATTAAATAATGAATTATTTAGAGTGAATATTAATGATTTACAAGAAAATATAGATTATATAAGAGAAAATTATAGTAAAGATTATATTACATCAGCTACAGTTACTAAAAATCCTAAAAGAGTAAAAGAAGTATTTAATTATATGGAAAGTAAAGAATTATTAAGATATTTGCCTAATGCAGCTTTTATATTTACTTTAGATATAAAGAAATTAAAAGAAAGAGTAGATTACTTAATAGATAATAATTTAGATATAGTAGAACAAAATGAATTTAATAACATTTTAACTATGACTACTAGAAAGTTTAATAGTTTAAAAAATAAAAAGGTATCACAATTAGTATGATATCTTTTTATTTTAATTCACTATATATTTTTTTATCAAAATTATGTTGTTTATCATCTTTTTTTAGTAGTTCTTCAGTAGTTAAAAATAAATAATTTTTAAATATTCTTGGTATTGGAACAATTGGATCATCCCAAGTTAAATCTACATGATACCAAGTATCATTAATTTTTACTGCATTCCATGTATGTTCTTTAGATGTAACTTTAAAATTAGGTATTTTATAATAATCTAAAAGTAATGCCAGAGCATCAGTATAACCTCCACATAAAGCTTTACCTTGGATAAGAGATCCATAAGCAGTATTGACTTTATATGGTGAATTTTCTTTTTCATCATAAGTAGTATTTTTGATTATATAATCATGTAATAATGTAACTATTTTTCTAGGATCTTTTTCACCTTTGATAACTTCTTTATCTACTTTTTCTATCTCTTGATTAAGTCTATATATTTCACTTTGAGTGTAAGCTTTTTTAGATGTTAAAGTAACATTGGCAAGTAAGTTAGAAGAAGTTTTTATTTCAGTAAAACTATTATATGGATGAACAAATGAATTTAAAGCAGATAAAGTATATTGATCTTTAGATAATTGATCTAAATCTTTTAAACAATTTGTATAACTATTATCACATGTAAAATTAAATGTTTCCATTCCACTATTTATAAAAGTATAATATATATTAATTAAATCTTGTTTGTTTTTAGGAACTAAGTTATTAGTAGTATTTACATAATTATATTTAGTGTTTTTAGCATATTTATTATTTAATATTTCACTATTAGCACTATTAGTAAACTTATTAATGTATTTAATAATAGTAAATTTATTTAAAATAATCATAGTAGCAAATATCGATAATATACCTACAATTACAAGTAGTTTTTGTATAAATTTTAATAATTTAATCATATCTAACCTCAATTTTAATTATATCATAGCTATGTTATAATTTATCTATGCAAAAAGAAATAATAAAAGAAAAAATGTATAGTTTAACTATTAAAAAATCAAAGTTTTATGGTTTTATTTATCCTATTAAAAATATTGATAATGTAGAAAATATAATAGATGAATTAAAACATAAGTATAAAAAAGCAACTCATTATATATATGTTTATAAAACAGATATGAAAACAAAAGTAAATAATGATAAAGAAATAATTGGAGCAGGTGGGGATACAACATTATCTCTTATGGATAAGAATAATATAAATAATTATTTAATAGTTATAATTAGATATTTTGGAGGTATTAAATTAGGTATAGGTCCTCTTATTAGAACATATAACAATATAGTTAAAGAATTAATAAAAGATAATATAAAAACTTCGGATTAAATTTTTCCGAAGTTTTAATTAATTATTTACTCTATGATGAACTAAAGGTGAATTTTCATCTAATTTTTCAAAAGTGTAATTATTTTCTTTAGCCCATTTTATAATAGCTCTTAAAGCATCAACTGTAATTTGTTTTATATCATGGAACAATACTACATTATGTCTTTGTTTAGATAAATTTCTTGTAACATTGTTGTAAACTTGATTAGAAGTTTTAGCTTCACCTGCATCTCCAGAAGAAAGATTCCAATCACAATATAAATAATTGTTATTATTAACATATTGAACTATTTTTGTCATAATTCCTCTAGAATAATGTCTTGAAATAGTATTAGATGTACCACCTGGGAATCTAATTAATCTAGATCTTTTATTAGTTATTCTATATATTCTTTCTTCTACTTTTTTAAGATCACTTAAATAATTTTCAAAACTACTATAAACAGTAGAGTAGTTATGTGTACAAGTATGCATATGAATATTATGTCCTTCATCAAATGCTCTTTTTATCATTGAATCAGGTCCATTACAAGTAATAAAGAAAGCTGCTTTAACATTTTCTTCTTTTAAGATATCTAATACTTTAGGTGTATGAACACTATCAGGTCCATCATCAAAAGTTAAATATATAACTCCCTTTTTAAGATTAGGATTACTTATTGGAACTTTTGAAACTACAACTGTTCTTTTTACACTTGCTTCATTACCAGCTTTATCTTTTGCAGTATAAGTAATTTCGTATTCTCCTTCTTTTGAAGTATCTACTTCTCCTTGTGTTTTTATATCATTTACTGTTAAATCATCGCTGTTATCTTCAACTTTAACACCAGGATCTTGATATTTTTCACCAACTAATACATTTATCCTATTACTTCCTACCAAAGTTAATTTAGGAGCTTCTTTATCCTCTTTATTTATATCTATAACTTTAGTAACTCTATAATTATTATCATATGTATAGTAAATAACTTTATCTTCTAATAATTCTTTTTTGATTTCTTTCTTTATTTCTTTATCATTAGAATCTTTAAATATAATTTTATCTTCTTTAAAAGTTTTACCTTTAAAAGTTAATTTTTGATTATAGCTTACTTCTATAACTCCTAATTTTTTATCAGTTACTTCAACATTTCTTTCTTTTTTAATTGTAAAAAATAAAAAATTAGTCGAATAGGTAATTTTATATTTACCAGTTTTTGTTGTATCTAGGTTACTACTTGAATAACTTACTTTTTTATTGTTAATCTTAGCACCTAAATCATAATAATCTTTATTCATTTCTATAATTTCTTTATCTTTACCAATTAATTCTATTTTAGGAATTAATAGATAAATAGAAAGAATAGATACTAATAATAGAAAAATTATTAAGACAATAATTTCAATTTTTCTATTTTGCATTTTACCTCCTTATATACCATATATTATTATAGAATAATTTTAATAATTATGTTAATATTTATATTATTAAATTGTGAGGAATAGTAAATGGAACATATTGCAATAATTATGGATGGTAATAGAAGATGGGCTAAAGAAAAAAATTTATTGCCGTCTCTTGGACATTTATATGGAGCAAGAAATTTAAAAAAATTAGTTAAACATATTTTTTATAAAAAGAATATTAAATATTTAAGTCTTTTTGCTTTTTCTACAGAAAATTTTAAAAGATCGCAAGAAGAAGTAGGTTATTTAATGAAACTTTTTTATAATGAAGCAGTTAAACTTTTAAAAAAGATAAATGAAAAGAATATTAAGATAGTCTTTTCAGGACATTTAGAATATTTGGATAAAGAATTAAAAGAGAAATTAGAAGAATTAGAAAAGAGTAGTAAAGGAGATTATACTTTAAATCTATGTATAGCATATGGAGGTCAAAGAGAAATAATAGATGCTACTAAAAAAATAGCAAATCTTTATAAAGAAGGAAAAATATCTTTAGAAGACATAGATGAAAAAGAGTTTTATAGATATTTATATCATGAACTTCCCCCGATTGATTTAATGATTAGAACTAGTGGAGAAATAAGAATATCTAATTTTATGTTGTATAGCTTAGCTTATTCTGAAATGAAATTTGTAAATACTTATTTTCCAGCTTTTACTACTAAAGAGTTAGATAAAGTAATAGATGAATATCAAGATAGAAATAGGAGATTTGGAAAATAGTGAAAATAAATGTATATGACTTTGATGATACCATTTATAATGGTGATAGTTCTTTTCACTTTTTCTTATATGCTATAAAAAAATTTAAAGTTAGTATTTTAAATTTATTAAAAATATTTTTTAATGCTTTATTATATTTATTAAAATTAAAAACTACTAAAGAATTTAAAGAAGTAGTATTTTCGTTCTTAACAAATATAGATGATATAGATAATTTTGTAGATACTTTTTGGGAAAAACATAAAAAAAATATAAAGAAAGAGTTTTTAGAAATTATCAAAAATAATAAAAATAACTACATTATATCTGCATCTCCAGAGTTTTTATTAAAAAATATAGCAAAAGAATTAAAATGTGAACTTATTGCAACTCCTATGAATAAAAAAACTGCTCTAATAGAGGGAGCTAATTGTAATAAAGAAGAAAAAGTTAAAAGATTAAATAATTTGTTAAAAGATTATCAAATTATAGAATTTTATTCTGATTCTAATAATGATTTACCTTTGGCAAAATTAGCAAAAAGGGCTTATAAAGTAAAAAAATATAATATAAGAAAGTGGGATTTTTAATATGGAAAAAGAAAAAGTTTATGTATTTGGACATCAAAAACCAGATACAGATGCAGTAGCATCAGCAATATCAGCAGCATTCTTAATGAATCAAAAATATAAAGAATATGAATTTGTTCCTAGAATACTTGGAAAAGTATCGAAAGAAACAGATTTTATATTAAAAAAATTTAATGTAGATACTCCAGAGTTTTTGAATGATGTTAAATTAAAAGTAAAAAATATCTCTTATAGAAAAGATTTTTATATCCATGAAGATAATTCTATAAAAGATGCTTATGATTTTATAACAGAACATTCTACTAGTGGTGTACCTATTGTAGATCATAATTTAACAGTTAAATCAGTTATAACATTAAAAGATATAGCTAAATTACTTATGAATTTATCTACATCTCTTGATACTACAATGGATAATATTTTAAAAGCAATAAATGGAAGAGTTGTAAATAAAGTAGATGAAAAGATAGTAGGTAATATTTTTGTTACAAGTTATAGATCAACTACTTTTAAAGAAAAAGAAGTATTAAAAAAAGAAGATATAGTTATTACTGGAGATAGACATAGTATCATAGAACAAGCTGTTAGAAGTAAAGTTAAAATGTTAATTCTTACAAATGGTAATTATATGAAAGAAGAACATTTAGCATTAGCAATTAAAAATGATATTAATGTTATTAAGACAGATTTATCTATATTTGAAGTAATGCAACTTTTAAAACTTTCTAATTCATTAAAATCATACAAAGGTAATGATGTAGTATGTTTATATGAAAATGATTTTAGTGAAAGAATAGAAGAATTAGAAAAGAAATATAACTATACTAATTTACCAGTAATAGATAAAGATGATAAATGTTTAGGTCTTTTAAGATATAATGAAACTTTTGAAATTAATAAAGTAAAAGTATTACTTGTAGATCATAATGAAAAAAATCAAAGTGTTGAAGGTTTAGATGAAGCAGATATTATTGAAATAATAGATCATCATAAATTAGGTAATGTATCAACAGATAAACCTATTAATTTAAGATGTATGACTCTTGGATCTACTTGTACAGTTTTATATTTAATGTATAAAGAACAAAATATAAATATACCTATAGATATTAAAGGAATTATGTTATCTGCAATATTATCAGATACTCTTTGCTTGAAGAGTCCAACTACTACTAAAACAGATGAAGAAGTAGTTCATACACTTGCTAAAGAGTTAGATATTAATTATGAAGAATATGCTTTAGAAATGTTTAAAGAAGGTAGTGATTTAAGTGATAAAGATCCAGAAGATATAGTTACTCAAGACTTCAAGAGATTTACAATGGATGATTATCTAATAGGTGTAGGTCAAGTATTTGTTACAGGAATGGATGCAATAAAAGAAAAACAACCATTCTTAAAAGATGCTTTAGAAAGTGTAAAAAAAGCAGGAGATTTTTATGCTACAACACTATTTGTAACAGATATTTTAACAAGTACTTCTTATCTATATTATACAGATAGCTTTAAAGATGAACTTGAAAAAGCATTTAAGATTGAAAATTTAGAACAAGGATATTGTTTACCAGAAATAGTATCTAGAAAGAAACAAATAATTCCTAAGATAATGGAAGTATATAAGAAGTAATGTTAGAAAATATAATAGATACTTATGGAGAAGATATAAAAGAAGATATATTAGAAAATAAAAATATAGTTTTAGAAAATTATAATTTTTTACAAAAATTAAATATAATATCTGTAGATGAAATATTTCAAAGATATATAACAATATTTTTAGATGAAGATTTCAAAAATAAAGTAAATAATTTAATATCTAATTTAGGGGATGCTTACGTAGAAAAGATAGAAGAAAATATATCTATATTCGATAGTCTTCTTTAATTGAAAATATTGGAGGTTTTAATGGCAGAATATATATCAATATTTACAACAGGTTTTTCTGAAGTAATTTCAAAATCACTTGTTAAGTTATTGCCTGGAGCTAAAGTGTTAAAGGTTTATGATGGTTTAGTTGATTATCTGTACAATGGCAGTGAAGAAAATATTAAAAATATGGTAGTATTTAATAATTCATATCTTGTTATTAAAAAATTTCAAGGTAAAAATTCTGAGATGACTTCTATGGCTAAGAATATTATTATTCTTGATAAGTTGCCAAAATCTCAAAAAAAATTTAGAATTCGATATTCTCAAAATAATCAGTTTGTTGGTATTAATAAAACATATACTCAACAAATTGAAAGAAAAATTAGTAAATTAACAAATGCTAAAATTGATAGAGTATGTCCAGAAACTGAATATTGGTTTATTAAAAGAAGCGAAAATGTTGGCTTTTTTGCTAGACTATTACAAAAAAGAAAATTTACAGAAAAAAATTTAAATAAGGGAGAACTTCGTCCTGAATTAGCATATCTTATGTGTATACTTGGTGAATTTAAAAAAAGCACAATAGTAATGGATCCATTTGCTGGTTATGGAGCAATACCAAAACAAGTTAATAAATATTTTCCATTCAAGCAACTTTATGTTTCTGATGTTAATCCTGAACATATTAAATTGTTGAATAGTTTATTTAAGAATAAACACAATGTTAATGTGACACTGAGAAATGCATTAAATATGCAAGATATAAAAGATAATATGGTTGATTTAATAATCACAGATCCACCTTGGGGATATTATGAAAAAATAGATAATATAGAGCAGTTTTATATTGATATGTTTAAAGAATTTTGTCGAGTGATTAAGAAAAATGGTAAGCTTGTTATTCTTTCTGCAAGAAAAGATGAATTTGAATTGGTATTATCAAAACAAAAATATATTATATATGAAAAAATAGATACATTAATTAATGGGAAAAAAGCTTCTATTTATGTAATTAATATGTAAAATATTTTAGTATTATTTATTAGATTAATTTTGTTTAGTATCTGTTTGATTTAGTTAATTATAAAAAATATATTTATTGTTATATTTTTGAAATTATTCATTGAAAAATAATTATTAAATGAAATTTATATAAAAATTTAAAAATTCAAGCTATTTAATATCTTGAAAAAATAAAAAAAATAGTATATATTAATATTGTTCTTTAACGAGGTTTTAGAGATTTTCCGACTAAGACTTGGTTAAAAGTGAAAAGAAAGGTAGGAAAAAATGGCTTTATTAAAAGAAGAAAAGAAAGAAATAGTGGAAAGATTTCAAACATCTAAGAATGATACAGGTTCAGCAGAAGTACAAATTGCAATTTTAACAGAAGAAATAAATCGTTTAACTGAACATATGAAACAAAATATACATGATTATCATTCACAAAGAGGTTTATTAAAAAAAGTAGGACAAAGAAAAAATTTACTTAAATATTTAGCTTCTAAAGATGTTAATAGATATAGAAAAGTTATAAAAGAATTAGGATTAAGAAAATAGACACTTACTTTTTGAGTGTCTTTTTTATTAAAAGGAGAAATGTATGAAAAAAGTTTATGAAACTAAGTTTAAAGGAAAAACTTTAAAAATAGAAATAGGAGAAGTAGCAAAACAAGCTGATAGTTCAGTTCTTGTTAGATATGGTGATACTGTTGTTTTAAGTTGTGCTGTAGTAGCTAAAAAAGTTGATTTATTATCAGACTTTTTCCCATTACAAGTACTTTATCAAGAAAAACTTTATTCAGTTGGTAAAATACCTGGTGGTTTTATTAAAAGAGAAGGTAGACCAACAGATGAAGCTACACTAGCAGCTAGAATGATAGATAGACCAATGAGACCTCTTTTTCCAGAAGATTTTAGAAATAGTGTTCAAATAATAAATACTGTTTTATCTGTTGAACAAGATTGTGATCCTCGTCTTGCAGCAACTTTAGGTTCTTCACTTGCAGTTAGTTTATCAAAAATACCATTTAATGGACCAATAGCTTCTGTAGTAGTAGCTAAGGTAGATGGTAAGCTTATAATTAATCCAACTGTAGAAGAACAAAATAAATCAGTTTTAGATTTAACAGTAGCAGGTACAAAAGAAGCTATTAATATGGTTGAATCTAGTGCTAAAGAACTTCAAGAAGAAGAGATGATAGAAGCATTAATGTATGGACATGATGCGATAAAAGAATTAATTAAATTTCAAGAAAAGATAATAAAAGAGTTAGCAGTACCTAAGATGGAATACGAAAAACTTGTTATAACTGATGAAATAAAAGAAAAGGTTAATGAAGTTAAATCTAGACTTGATGCTGCTTTAAGAATAAAAGAAAAACAAGAAAAATATGATGCTATATCTTCAATAGAAGAAGAAATAGTAGAATATGTAAAAGAAACTAATAAAAATGTACCAGAAGAAGAACTAAATGAACTTATAGTAAAATATAAAAATGCTTTTAATAGTTTAGAATATGAATTATTTAGAAATATTGTAGTTAAAGAAAAGAAAAGACCTGATGGGAGAAAAATGGATGAAATAAGAGAGTTATCTGCTAGTGTTGACTTTTTACCTAGAACACATGGATCAGCACTTTTTACAAGAGGAGAAACTCAAAGTTTATCTATTACTACTTTAGGAGCATTAAATGAATATCAAATATTAGATGGACTTAGTGAAGAAGAAGGTAAGAGATTTATCTTACATTATAATTTTCCTCAATTTTCAGTAGGAGAAACAGGAAGATATGGTGCTCCTGGAAGAAGAGAAATAGGTCATGGAGCACTTGGTGAAAGAGCACTTTTACAAGTAATACCAAATGAAGAAGAATTTCCATATACTATAAGAGTAGTAAGTGAAATACTTGAATCAAATGGAAGTAGTTCACAAGCATCAATATGTGCAGGTTGTATGTCTTTAATGGCTGCTGGAGTACCTATTAAAGATATGGTAGCAGGTATAGCTATGGGACTTATTACTAGTGGAGACGATTATACTGTATTAACTGATATTCAAGGTATGGAAGATCATTTAGGAGATATGGACTTTAAAGTAGCAGGTACAAAAAATGGTATATGTGCTTTACAAATGGATATTAAGATTAAAGGTATTACGAAAGAAATTTTAACTGAAGCATTAGAAGAAGCTAAAAAGGCTAGACTTAAAATATTAAAAGTAATGAAGTCAGCGATAAAAGAACCAAGAAAAGAACTTAGTGAATATGCTCCTAAGATGTTAACATTTAATATTAAGCCTGAAAAAATAAAAGAAGTTATTGGTAAAGGTGGAGAAACTATTACTAAGATTATTCAAGAAGCAAGTAATGTTATTAGTGTTAACGATGTTAAAGCAGTTAAAATAGATATAGATGATTATGGTAAAGTTATTATTTATCATAAAGATAAAAAGATAATAGAAAAAACAAAATCTATGATTGATAATATTGTCAAAGAATTAGAGTTTGGAAAAGTATATCCAGCAGTTATTAAAGAAATAAAAGACTTTGGATGTATAGTAGAATTTTGGGAAGGAATGGAAGGATTAGTACATATTTCTAAATTATCAAAAGAAAGAATAGAAAACATTAAAGATAAATTTAGTGTAGGAGATAAAGTAGAAGTAGAAGTATTAGGACTTGATAAAAAGGGTAAAATAGATTTGAGAGTAAAAGAAAAAAAGAGTACTTTAAAAAAGATAGTGGAGAAGATAATTAAGAATGATTAAAAATATTACAATAGTTTTTATTTCAATATTTTTTGAAGCATTACCTTTTTTATTTCTTGGTTCACTTATATCTGCAATAATAGATAGATATGTGTCTGAGGAAACATTTGTAAAAATAATACCTAAAAATAAAATATTAGCTGCATTAGTTGGAGTTTTAATGGGATTTTTTATACCAGCTTGTGATTGTGCAGTTATACCAATAGCAAGAAGATTATTAAAGAAGAAGGTACCATTAAATGTAATATTATCATTTATGTTATCTTCTCCAATTATTAATCCAGTAGTATTATTTGCTACTTATACAGCATTTAATAAAAATTTAAATTTCTTTTATTTAAGATTTTTACTTGGAATATTAGTATCATTGATCGTATCGGTTATTATGGCAATTATTTATAAAGATAAAGATCCACTTATAGAAGAAGAACACCATCATCATAATCATTCTTGCAGTTGTCATTCTTGTGGTCATCACCATGATGAAGGTGATTTAAAATCTATTTTAAAACATACTATAGAAGATATGTTTGATGTATTAAAATATCTAATTATAGGTGCCTTAATTGCTAGTTTAATGCAAAATTTAGTGCCAGCTAGTTTATTTAAAAATGAACTTATTTCAACAATATCACTTATGCTTTTTGCATATTTAATGTCTTTATGTTCTACATCAGATTCTTTTGTTGCTAAAAGTATGATGGGAAGTTTCAATAATAGAGCAATACTTGCATATTTATTATTAGGACCTATGATAGATATTAAAAATACTATTGTTTTAATGGGTGGATTTAAGAAAAAATTTGTATTTACTTTAATATTTTTAATATTTATAACAATATTTATTGTAGTAAGTGTGGTGAAAATATGAAAAAGACAAATTATTCTATAATTTTAATAATGTATTCTATGTTATTTTACATATTACATTTATTAAATCTTACTAAGAAATTTTTATCTCCAAAGATAATAAATTATAACTTAATTACAGTATTTATATTTTTGATAATTGCTACATATATATTGTTAACAGAAGAGAAAACAAAAAAGAAACAAATATTAGAAGAAAAGAAAAAATTTGATTTTCGTATTTTAATACTATTTATACCATTTTTAACATTGTTTTTAATAGGAGATGGTGCTTTAAATACTAAAATTATAAAAAATAAAAGTACTAATTTAACTTTATTAACAACAGAAGAAGATAAAAATAATACTAAATATGATCTTAGTAAAATAGATTTAACTATTAAAGATTATAACTATGTAGAAGCATCTCTTGAAATAAATAATTATCCACAAAAATGGTATGGTAAAACTGTTAATATTAGAGGATTTGTTGTAAGAGAAGCTAGTTATATTCCAATTGGTTATTTTGCAATAGGTAAGTATTACATTACTTGTTGTGCAGCAGATGCTACTTTAGTAGGTTTTACAGTTAAATATGATAAATCTATGAGAGTAGAAGATTCTAAATATTATGATATTAAAGGTGTATTTGTTAAAGCAAAAAATCAAAAAGGTGAAGATGCTATAGCAATTAAAGCTTTAAAAATAGAACAAGTTAAAGAAGAAGAAAGACAAGTTTATGATTGTTTTGCTTATGGAACATCTAATGAATATTGTGGAATGATAGATAAAATGGTGAAAAAAGAAGGATAGTTTTAGCTATCCTTTTAATTTATTTTATAAATTATTAAAAAAAGTATTGTAAAAACAAAAAAATCATATTATAATCTTAATTGTTAATCACTTATATAGATTAGCTAATAAATGGGCGATTAGCTCAGTTGGTTAGAGCACCTGCCTTACAAGCAGGGGGTCTGCGGTTCGAGTCCGTAATCGCCCACCATTTATTAGTGCCGAAATGGCTCAATTGGTAGAGCAACTGATTTGTAATCAGTGGGTTCCGGGTTCAAGTCCTGGTTTCGGCACCATTTTTATGGAGGGATAGCGAAGTGGCTAAACGCGGCTGACTGTAAATCAGTTCCTTATGGTTCGGTGGTTCGAATCCATCTCCCTCCACCATATTTTTGCCTCGTAGCCAAGCGGTAAAGGCAGAAGACTTTGACTCTTCCATACATTAGTTCGAATCTAATCGAGGCAGCCAGTTGCTTTGTTAGCTCAGTCGGTAGAGCACTTGACTTTTAATCAAGGGGTCTGGAGTTCGAGCCTCCAACAAGGCACCATTGCCCGAGTGGCGGAATTGGTAGACGCACAGGACTTAAAATCCTGGGAACTTCACCGTTCGTGCCGGTTCAAGTCCGGCCTTGGGCACCATTTAAGAAATTGAACTCTTCTATGTGAAGAGTTTTTTCTTTGTTTAAAAAAAGTGAAAAAGAATATATAATGAAACTAGAGGTGTATTATGGCTAAATTTAAATTTAAATATGGTACTATGGGAGCGGGAAAGTCTCAAGAGTTACTTAGAACTTTATATAATTATAGAACTAGAGGAGATAATGTTATTGTATTGTGTTCTAAATTGGATGATCGTTATGGAGTAGGAAAAGTTACTTCTAGAACAGGAGATCATCAAGAAGCAATAGCAATATCTAGTATTAAAGATATTGAAAATGTCTGTAGTTTAAAAGATAATCCAGTTTGTTTATTGATAGATGAAGTACAATTTTTTAAGAAAGAGTGGTTAGAAAAATTAAAAGAATTTTTTGTAATAAAAAATAATGTACCTATTATTGCTTATGGATTAAAAACAGATTTTCAAAATAATTTATTTGAAGGTACAATGGCATGTTTAACTTTAGCAGAAGAAATAAAAGAAATAGAAAATATTTGTAAATTTTGTAATAAAAAAGCAATTATGAATATGAGAATAGATGAAAGTGGTAAAAAAGTAAAAGAAGGAAAGCAAGTTGATATTGGTGGAAATGATAAATATATAGCAGTATGTCATTATCATTATTTGAAAGGTGAAAAATAAAAATATGTTAAAACTTGAAAAAGTAAATCTAAAAGAAGAATTTAGTATTGCAAATATTGTTTTAAATGAATTTTTATTAGATCAAGATATATTTTATTTAAAATTGATTGAAGAAAATTTAGATAAATTTGAAAAAGGAGAAAAAGAGATTTTATCTATTAAGGATGATGGATATTTATTAGGTTATTTTACTATTCAAAATTGTGATTTTTCTACAGTTAAAATAAATGGTATTTATATATTTGAAGATGAAGTATCAAAAGAGATAACTAAAACTTCAATGGATGAATTATCTAATTATTTAAAATCAAAAGATAAAAATATTTTATTTATTCAAACAAATTTAGATGAAGCTAAAGCATTAAATTTCTTTGATAGTAATGGTTATACTTTAATTGGAACAAATTCTAATCCAATAGAGGAAAAAGAAAATTATGTAGCTTATAAAAATTTAAATGAAAATAATTTAGATGCTAAAGAATTAGCAGGAAATATTTATAATAATTTTTCTCAAAAAAATGAAGCTAAAGTATTAAGAAAAAGAAAAAAGTAACTATTAGTTACTTGTAAATTCATATGGAGCACCTAGAGAGATTCGAACTCCCGACTTTTTGGTTCGAAGCCAAACACTCTAATCCACTGAGTTATAGGTGCATCTAAATAAATTTTATATAAAAAATATTTATAAAGCAAGAAAGGAATAAAAATGAAAAAATTAATAATGTTAAGACATGGGGAAAGTTTATGGAATAAGGAGAATCGTTTTACTGGATGGACAGATATAACTTTAAGCCAAAAAGGTGAAGAAGAAGCTAAAAATGCTGGTAAAATATTAAAGAAAAATAATATAAAAATAGATATAGCATATACATCTGTACTTAAAAGAGCTAATCAAACTTTATTTTTAACACTAGAAAATAATGATAATTTAGGTATACCAGTACTTAGAAACTATAGATTGAATGAAAGACATTATGGAGCTTTACAAGGATTAAACAAAGAAGAGACTGCAAATAAATATGGTGTTGATCAAGTGAAAATTTGGAGAAGAAGCTATGATGTTTTACCACCATTACTAAGTGAAGATGATAAGAGAAATCCTAAGTTTGATGAATTATATAAAGGAATAGATAATCTACCACTTGGAGAAAGTTTAAAAATGTGTTTAGAAAGAGCAGTACCTTATTATGAAAGCATAATAAAACCATCTTTTCTTAATCACGATGTTATATTAATAGCAGCTCATGGTAATTCACTTAGAAGCTTAGCAAAATACATCGAAAATATTAGTGATGAAGATATAGTTAATTTAGAGATTAAAACAGGAGTTCTTACAGTTTATGAATTAGATGATAATTTAAACTTTGTTAGAAAATATGAATTGTATTAATGCATGTTAGATATGAAAAACTTAGAAGCAGAAAATAAAAAGTTATTAGACAAATATGATACAAAAACTTTATATACTAAAAGACTGGTATTAAAAAATGGGACGTCTAAAGACTCTATTAAAGTATATGAATACGATATGCTTAAGTGTAGAGGAATTTTAGGAGAAGAAGTAATAGAGAAAGTAAAGGAACCAATTGATTTTATAGGAGAAGATTCTAAAAAATATTATGAAGATATAGCTAAAGAAAAAATGTTTGATTGGTATATCTTTTTAGATGAGAAAACTCCGATTGGAAATATAACAGCTGATAGAGAAATTAAAAGTCTTAATTCTATTGAACTATCTTTTAATATGCATCCTGATTATTGGAGAAAAGGATATATGTTAGAAGCTGTTACAAAAGTAATAGAGTTTTTATTTGATAGAGGATATTCTAATATAATTATAGGATATGATACTGGAAATAAAAAATCAGAAGAATTTGCTAAAAAATTAGGGTTTAAGGAATATAAAAAAATTACTAATTCTTATCAAAAAAATGGAGTTAATATAGATACTTATTTAATGATTTTATCCAAAAATAATTAATATTTAAAAATTAATTGAAAAAAATAAATATATATGTTAAATTATTATCATTAAAACAGATGAGAAAGACGAAATTAGAGTTAGTTTTACAAGAGAATTGATGGTTGGTGAGAATCAATAAAACCTTTAATTTGAATCACTTTCGATGTGCTTTAAGAAATTAAAGCCGGTTAGAAACCGTTAAAATGAATGAGTAATAAATTAAGGTGGTACCGCGGCATTTCGCCCTTATAAGGTATCATCTTTTTTTGTTTAGGAGGGAGAAAAGAATATGTTTAAAGAACTTGATAAAGAAAAAGTTAGTGTAGTTAATGAAAAAATATATAACTACTGGGATAAGCACGATATATTAAACAAAAGTAATCAAGGAAAAGAAAAAGATTTTGTTTTTTATGATGGACCTGCAACTGCAAATGGTATGCCTGGAATTCATCACATGATGGCAAAATTATTAAAAGATTCTGTATGTAAATACTACTCTATGAATGGATATAAAGTAGATAGAAGAGTAGGATGGGATACACATGGTCTTCCAGTAGAAGTTGCTGTAGAAAAAGCTTTAGGATTTACTGGAAAAGGTGATATTGAAAAGTATGGAATAGAAGAATTTAATAAAAAGTGTAAAGATAGTGTTTTAAAAAATGAGGAAGCATTTGTTGACTTTACTCATAAAATGGGACAATTAATCGATACTAAAAACTCTTATATTACATATGATAATTCATTTATTGAAACAGAATGGTGGATATTAAAAGAATATTATAAAGCAGGTTTAATATATGAAGGATTTAAAATACTACCATATTGTCCAAGATGTGGAACTGGACTTGCATCTCATGAAGTAGCACAAGGGTATAAAAATGTTTCTGTTAATTCAGTATATATTCCTTTTAAATTAAAAGATGAAGATAGTTATTTTCTTGTATGGACTACAACACCATGGACTTTAATTGCTAATGTTGCACTTTGTGTTAATCCAGAAGAAACATATGTAAAAGTAGAATCTAAAGGATATAAGTTTATCTTAGCAGAAAAATTAGTAGAAAAAGTCATAGGAACTGAATATAAGGTAATAGAAAAATATAGTGGTAAAGATTTAGAATATAAAGAATATGAACAATTAATACCATCTATAAAGATGAGTAAAAAAGCTTTTATAGTTACAAATGATACTTATGTTACTATGGAAGACGGTACAGGTATAGTACATATGGCTCCAGCTTTTGGACAAGATGACTATGATGTATGTTTAAGATATGATTTAGAACTTGTTAATCCAGTTAATCCTGAAGGTAAATATAAAGAAGGACTTTGGAAAGATAGATTTGTTTTAGATCCAGAACTTGAAATAGATATAATTAAGTATTTAAAAGAAAATGATAAATTATTTAAAAAACAAAAAATAGAACATAATTATCCACATTGTTGGAGATGTTCAACACCACTTATGTATTATGCTTCTCCTAGTTTATATATCAAAACACCAGCATATAAAGATGAAATAATTAAAGCTAATAAGACAGTTAATTGGTTTCCAAGTTATGTAGGTGAAAAAAGATTTGGTAATTGGTTAGAAAATATGGTTGACTGGGCAATATCTAGAAGTAGATATTGGGGAACACCGATACCTCTATGGAAGTGTAGTTGTGGTCATGAAGAAATGATAGGTTCTATTGAAAAATTAAAAGAAAAAGCAATAGAAGAAATAAAAGATATAGATTTACATAGACCATATGTAGATAATATTCATATTAAATGTGAAAAATGTGGAAAAGAAATGACAAGAATTCCAGAAGTAATGGATTGTTGGTTTGATAGTGGTGCTATGCCATTTGCTAGTTGTCATTATCCATTTGAAAATAAAGATTTCTTTGAAAAACATTTTCCTGCAGATTTCATATGTGAAGGAATAGATCAAACTAGAGGATGGTTTAATTCACTTTTATTAATTTCAGTATTTTTAAAGAAAAAATCACCATATAAGAATGTTTTAGTTAATGATTTAGTACTTGCAAAAGATGGAAGTAAAATGCATAAATCAAGAGGTAATGCAGTTAATCCATTTGGAGCTTTAGAAGAATTCGGAGCAGATGCAATACGTTGGTTCTTCTTATCAGCATCACCAGTATGGACTCCTCTTAGATATGATGAAGATGGTGTTAAAGAAATAAATACTAAGATGTTTTCAACACTTAGAAATACTTATAATTTCTTTAGTATGTATGCAAATATCGATAATATGAATCCTAATTCTTATGAAATAAATGATAAAGATTTAGAAGAAATAGATAGATGGATTATATCTAAATATAATAATTTAATTAAATATATAGAAAATTCTATGAAAGAGTTTGATTTAACAAAAGCAGTTAAGAAAATAACTAACTTTGTTAATGATGATTTATCTAATTGGTATATTAGAAGAAATAGAAAACGTTTCTGGTCTAAAGTAGAAGGTAATGAATTAAGTAAAAAAGTGGTATATAAAACAACTTACAATATACTTTTAGGTTTATCTAAATTAGTAGCACCTTTTTCACCATTCTTAGCAGAAGAAATATACATGAATTTAACTGATAAAGAAAGTGTATTTTTAGATAGTTATCCAGTATATGAAGATAAATATATAGATTTAAAACTAGAAGAAAAAATGGACTTAGTAAGAGATTTAATTACTTTAGGAAGAGGAGTTAGAGAAAATTCTAAAATTAAGATAAGACAACCTCTTTCAAGAGCAATATTAGATATTTCTAATAAAGAAATAATAGGTGACTTAATAGATTTAATAAAAGAAGAATTAAATATTAAGAACATAGAATTCGTATCTGATATGAGTAATTATATGAATATTAGTATTAAACCTAACTTTAAAGAATTAGGACCTAAATTTGGTAAGAACATTAAATTAGTTAGTGATATATTGAATAATTTAGAAGATAAAGATGTTAAATCATTATCTAATGGAAAAGATATAATTATATCAGTATTAGGAGATGATTATATTATTACTCCTGATTTAGTTGAAGTTAGAGTAGATGTTAAAGAAAATTATAATGCTGCAAGAGTATATGATACATATATAATTTTAGACACTAATATTACTAAAGAATTACAAGAAGAAGGTATAGCTAGAGAAATGATTAGTAAAATTCAAAATATTAGAAAAACACAAGATTTTAATGTTACTGATAGAATAGTAGTAAATTACAACACAGATGAAGTTTTAGTTAAAGAAGCTATACATTCTTATGAAGATATAATAAAAAGAGAAACTTTAGCTAATGAACTTAAGTTAACTGAATATAAAGAAAATAATTATGATATAAATGGTTATAATGTATACATTGAAGTATTAAAAAAATAAAAAAACTTGAAATATTAATATAAATAAGATATTATTTATTTAGAATAGTAGAGGTGAAGAATATGAGTTCAAATACAGTAACAATAAATGATCAAGCATTAGCATCAGAAATATCAACAAGTCTTAAAAATCAAGCTAATACAATAGACGAAAAATTTAATCAAGCATCTAATTTGTTTTTATACGGAGACCCAACTGAATGGGCTGGAAAAGATGCAGATGCTTATAAACAAAAATTAGAAGAATTAAAAGCAAAAGTAACAACAAGTATAGAAGATGTTAGAAATATGTCTCAAAAAGTTGAAAAAGAATCTCAAGAAATTACAGAACATGCTGATACTAAAGCTAGTGAAGCAGATAATTTAGTTTGATAATAAATATAAAGATTATAAATAATATTTATAATCTTTTTTTTGTCTCATAAATGTGGTTAAATATACATAAAGGTGAAGTTATGTATGTTTTAAATCTTAAAGATAAATTTACAATAATTAACAAATCTAACTCTACTGATTATGATAAGAAAGTATTAACTGACCTATATCAACCTATAATAGGTTCCTTAGCTATACTTATTTATATTACTTTATATAATCAAGTAAAAGCTGATACATTATTAAGTAAAGAATTAGATCATGAATCATTACTTAGAATACTTGGTATTAATATGGATATATTTAGGATAAATAAAGAAAAGTTAGAAGGTGTTGGTTTAATTAAGACATTTAAAAAACAAGATGAATTTATATATGTTTTATATAAACCATTAGATGCATTTAGTTTTTTTAATAATCTTCTATTAAATACTTTGTTATATAACAATTTAGGTACTAAATTATATAAATCTGTTTTAAAAGAATATAAAGATATAAAAATAGATTTAAGTGAATATAGTGATGTTACTAAGAGTTTTGATCAAGTATTTAAAACAACTTCTTTACTTAATTTAAATAATTCTAATGTTAGAAATTATGAATATGCTAAAATCAAGATGGCTAGTGTTATAGATTTTGATTTTGTATTAGAAGGCTTACCAAATATATCGGAAAGCTTAAAAGAAGATTTAAATAATATAGCATTTTTATACAATTTAAAAGATTTAGAATTAAGAGATTTAGTACTATTTTCGATGAATTCAAAAAATACTATAGATTTAGATATTTTATTAGATAGGGCAAGAGAAGTATATGTATTTGAAAATTCATCTCTTCCTACTTTAAAATATATAAAGATGAAAACTGTAGATGAACATGAAAGTAAAAAAGATAAACTTATTAGAACTTTTGAAAATACATCACCATTAGTATATTTGAAAAGTAAGTATAAATCGGGTAGTCCTAGTAAAATGGAAATGAAAATAATTGAAGATTTGATGGTTAAAAGTAAAATGGAACCTGAAGTTATAAATGTTCTTATTTCTTATGTATTAAAAGTAAATAATCAAAAATTTACTAAAAACTATGTAGAAACAATAGCAGGTCAATGGTTAAGACTTGGAATAAAAACTGCAGAAGCAGCAATGAAACATTGTATGAATTTTCAAAATACTAATAAGACAAAGACAAAAGTAGTAAGTAGTAAAAAACAAGAAGAAATATTACCAGAGTGGTTTGATCAAAAACAAGAAAAAGAATTGACAAATGATGAATCATTACAAGATTTATTAAACAGTATAAATTAAGGAGATAATTATGTTAGATATAAAATTTATTAGAGAAAATAAAGAATTAGTGAAAGAAAATATAAGAAGTAAATTTCAAGATGAGAAATTACCTCTTGTTGATGAAGTTATTGATTTAGATATAAAAATTAGAGAATTAAAACAAAAAGGTGATACTTTAAGACAAGATAGAAATACTATTTCAAATGAAATAGGTATATTAGTAAAAGAAAAAAAATTAGAAAAAGTAGAAGAAAACAAAAAGAAAGTTAGTGAAATTAATAAAACTCTTATAGATATAGAAAAAGATGAAGAAGAATTATCTAAAAAATTAAGAGATAATATGTTAGTTATTCCTCAAATGATGGATAAAACTGTACCTATAGGAAAAGATGATAGTGAAAATGTTGAAGTAGAAAGATTTGGAGAAGCATTTGTAAGAGATTATGAAATTCCATATCATGCAGATATTTGTGAAAGTTTATCAGGACTTGATAAAGAAAGTGCTGGTAGAACAAGTGGTAATGGATTTTATTATTTAGTTGGAGATATAGCAAGACTTCATGAAGCTACAATTGCATATGCAAGAGATTTTATGATTAGTAAAGGATTTACTTATTGTATACCTCCATTTATGATACATAGTGATGTAGTAACAGGAGTTATGTCTTTTCCTGAAATGGAAGCTATGATGTATAAGATTGAAAATGAAGATTTATATTTAATAGGTACATCAGAACATTCTATGATAGGTAAATTTCAAGGACAAATAATAGATGAAAAATCATTACCTATAGCTATGACTTCATATTCTCCATGTTTTAGAAAAGAAGTAGGAGCACATGGTATAGAAGAAAGAGGACTATATAGAGTTCATCAATTTGAAAAGCAAGAAATGATAGTACTTTGTAAAAAAGAAGATGCTATGACTTGGTATAATAAGATGTGGAGCTATACAGTAGAATTTTTTAGAAGTATGGATTTATCAGTTAGAACATTAGAATGTTGTAGTGGTGATTTAGCTGATTTAAAAGTTAAATCTTGTGATGTAGAAGCATGGAGTCCAAGACAACAAAAATATTTTGAAGTTGGATCTTGTTCTACATTAGGAGATGCTCAAGCTAGAAGACTTGGTATCAGAATGAAAACAGAAAAAGGCAATGAATATGTTGCAACTTTAAATAATACAGTAATAGCAAGCCCTAGATCACTTATTGCCATTTTAGAACAAAATTATCAAAAAGATGGAAGTGTTAAAATACCAAAAGTATTACAACCATATATGGGTGGATTAGAAGTTATAAAACCAAAAGATAATAAATAAAATATAGAATTAAAAAATTCTATATTTTTTTATTTTTAACTACTTACAAAATTAATAAAAAAATGATATATAAAATATAGGAAGATATTATGAATAATGTAAAATTAACTATAGAAGAATTTAGATATTATAAAGAACAATTAAAGTATTTAATAGATGATGTAAGAAATTTAAAAAATGATATATTTAAAAATAATATTCTTACTATGTATTATGGTTTACAAGACTCTTTATTATCTTATGATTTAAGTGATATTCCTTCTAGCGAATGGGAAGGTATAAAAATACTATCTGATAAAGATCATATAGTAGATTTTTCAAGTACAAATGCAAATATTGATCTTTCTATTTTTGATAATTTAAAATATGTAAACTTATCTAATTGTAATATTAAAAGTGATGATATTCGAGAAAAAATAATAACAGGAACATCAAAAATAAAAATAGAAGATTATCCTTTGAAAATAATAAGTCAAAATGAAGATTTATTTTTAATAGGAACAGATATACCTGAAAAAATTAAAAAAAATTTCTTTGATAGAATTTTAACTGTAGAAAATTTTATAGAATATCAAGATGAGTTTAATAAATTTCCAATTGATAATTTTTTAACTCCAGAATTAGAAATATCAGATAAAATAAAAGGAAATTATCCTTTAGGAGAATATCAAAAAATAATTTTAAAATATCAAGAGTTCTTTAAAAAGATAAGTCATATGGGAGAAATGTTTTTCTTTAATTCTTTATTAATTCCAGAAGAGAATTTAGACAAAACTATGTTTAAAGCTGCTAAAAAATTTATATTTTCTCATTCTTTAAATAGTTTTGATGTATCAGAATGGATTCAATCTTTAAATTTAAATATAGTAAATTATGTAACAACTATGGAAGATTTTTTTAAATATGATATTAATTCATTTTCTTTAAATAAAAAGACAGAAGAAATTCTTGAATATTTCGATATAGATTATTTAAAAAGATTTGAAGAAGAAACTCAAATATTTTCAAATAGTAATTTTGAAATTTTTAAACTTTTAAAAGATTATGTTTCTGAAAAGGGATTATATTCTCAAAAACCTTTAGAAAACTATGAAGATTTTGAAAAAACTTTTATATCTTATTTAGAGAAAATGAGAAAAGCAAATATTTATGAAAATAAACTAGATTATAATTCTTTAACTATTAAACTTGCTAAAAAATATCCCAAAATGTTTATTGATATAAATGCTCCAGAAGAGTTAAAAGAACTTTTTAATAAAGGTAAATTAACTATTGAAACAATTACTTCAAATCCAGAATATTTTAGTTATTTAGAAAATAAAGACTTATTTCAAATATTAAGTGGATTAGATGAATTTTATTTAGTAAATAAAAGTGTTACTAAAGTAGATAATTATATAAATGAATATATAAAAAATTATGGAAATAAAGAATTTTTAAAGCTTTGTTTAGATTATGGTATTTTTTTACCTAAAAATTTAATAGTTAATTCTATAGAAGATTTTAAAGATAAGAATAAAATAGATAAGATAATAAAAGAAAGTATTTATAAAAGGATAATTGGAGAAGAGTTCATATATAATGCTTTTAATTATAAAGAATTAGAAAAAAATGAAAACTTTATACATGATTATCCAGATATTTTTGTAGATTTTAAAATGTTAAATAAAAATGATAACAATTATTTAAAATCTCTTTGTTATGAGGGAATATTAACATCAGAACATATAAAAAAATATACAATTTTAAAAGAAATCTTAAAAGACAAAAAATTAGAAGTGTTTTTTAGAGCTAATAAAGATAGTTATCATTTGATACAAAAAATAGGAAATTTAAAATTTTTAGAATTAAGTGAAAATTATGGAAGATATTTAGAAGCTATATCTGAAGATGATATTGAAAAGATAAATAAAGATGATAATATAGATAAAAATATTCAAAAGATCATTATTGAAAAATGTTTAATTGGTAAATTTTATTATAATGAAGAAGCTCCTTTATTCTTAAAAGAACAAAGTCCTAGACTTTTTTTGGATGAAGATGCACCAAAAAAATTAAAAGAATATTTTTATTCTAATGAAAAATATTTAGATTTTGAAATTTTAAAAGAAAATTATAAAGAGTGGAAAAAGTATTTAGATAATGAAAAGATAAAATTAGCACTTATTAAAAATCCTAGAATAAATAATATAATGTTAAAGTATTTTGAAGAATTTGGATTAGAAAAAGCTATAAAATTAGGTCTTAAAAATCCTAAAGTAGTTATGTCTATGATAAATAATGCTGATATTTATGATATGAAAATTTGGTATGAAAAAACAGGAGAAACTTTTATACCAAATAGAATAGTTATGAAAGAATTTCCTAAAAAAGATATTGATAAATTTTTATTATCTGGTAAATCTTGGTCAATTTTAATGAGATTAGAGTCTTATTCTACTAGTCCAGAAAAGATAAAATCATTGATAAAAGCATCTTATTTATTTGGAGTTTTTGATCAAGATAAAACTGGATTTGATAATTTATATCATATACTTACTAATATTCCTAAAAAAATATCTATAGATTATGAAAATGTATTAGAAGAAGTAAAAAAATCTATAAATAATGAAAATCGTAAATTACTAGAAGATAGTTTAAAAGAAGAAAATATAGAAGTTAATAACGATAACTTATTTGATTATTTTTATAAATATGATGAAAAATCTAAAAATTATAAACTTAATATAAATACTGATTATTGTCCTAAAACATCTAAAATTTTTAGAAATATTTTAGAAAAATATGATGAATTACCAATTTTAACACCAGATAAATTAGAAAGAATATTTAAAGATTTTGGTTATACTAATAATAAAAAATTTAGACAATTCTTTTTAAAAAATCTTGATTCTATACTTACTAATCCTGAATATATTGAACTACTTAGTACAGTTTTAATAAATTATTCAGAAATAGAGAAAGCAAATAGTAATCGAAAATTAACTTTAAATAGTACATATTCTTATATATCTAGTGATAGATATATAAATATTAATCCTGGTAATGAAAAATTAGCAAAAATATCTTTAATAGCAGGTTATCAAGATAAAGAATTTGAAATACTTCAACAAATATATAATGTTGGAAGAAAAAGAACTTTTAGTAGTATTCCTAGAATTGAAAATAATAAAGATAATTATCACTATGAAATATTAAGATTAGATGATCCACTTGCTTTAGGAATAGGTATTCTTAATAATTGTTGTCAAAAATTAGGAGATTTAGCAGAAGCTTGTATGGAACACAGTATGGTTGATAATAATGGTAGAATTTTTGTTGTAAAAGATAAAACGGGTAATTTAGTAGCACAAAGTTGGGTATGGAGAAATAAAGATACTTTATGTTTTGATAATATAGAAATGCCTGCAAATGCTATAAAAAGAAACTTAGAAAGTAGTGATAAAAAAGATTTAGCTAAAGAAGTCTTTGAAGTATATAAACAAGCAGCAAAAGAGTTAATGAAAAGAGACGAAGAGACATATAAAGAATTATTAATATCTAAAAAGATAACGAAAGAAGAATACGATGGTTTAAGACTAAAAAAAATAACTGTAGGTCAAGGACATAACGATATAGATGGAGTTTTAAAAAATAACTTAGAATTAATTGATGAAAAATCTATAATTAGACCAATAGAATACGATCCTCTTATAGTAGACAAAAATTTATATGTAAAAGATTCTGATATTCAATATGTCTTAGAAGATACTAAAGAAGATAGTAATTATAATGGGGACAACTTATATCTTTATAATGATAAATATATAGAATATACAGATAGTAATTTTACAGATTTTAATACATATCAAGAATTAGAAAAAATAACTAAAAATATTAATTATAAAAATACTGATAATGATCACTTTATTACTGATTTAGCTTATAAACATAATTTGAATCCTAAAACTGCGAGAATAGTAATGAATCCAAATTTTGCAATTCTTTATGATAGTGATGAAGAAAGAATAAGGATAGCAGATTTATTATTTAATACAAAAATAGTAAATAAAGAACAAGTTATAGATATAGAAGATAGTGTGAAATTACAAATAAATTTAGCATTAAAACAAATTTCTAAAGATAAAAAAATTGAATTATTAGATATAGGTGAAAAACAAAAAGATATGTATGAAGAATCAATAGCTTTAAATACAAATGGTAAAACAAAGTAACTATTGTTTAATAATATAAAATTTTATATCCTTAAAATAAGGAGGGAAAGAAAATGAGTGATTATTATACAAACACTACAGAAATATCTGAAGAAGCACTTGGTGGTATTTTTGCTGCATTAGCTGGAGTATTTTTATTTATAGTATTAATTGGATTAATATTCTGGATAATTAATGTAATATTTCAATGGAAAGTATTTGAAAAAGCGGGAAAACCTGGATGGGCAGCTTTAATTCCAATATATAATATAGTTGTAATGTTTGATATAGCTGGTTTACCAGTATGGAATGTATTATTGTTATTAGTACCAATGTTAAACATTTATATTATGGTAAAAGCAAATATCAATCTTTCTAAAAATTTTGGAAAACCTGGTGCATTTGCTTTAGGTTTAATATTCTTACCAATTGTTTTCTGGGGAATACTAGCATTCGATAATTCAACTTATAATCAAGTAATTACACCAGAAAATAGTGATTTTGCTTAAAATAAAAAAGATAGAAATTTCTATCTTTTTTATTTTTAAATTATGTTATAATTTTAATATATGAGAAAAAGAATAATAAGTTTATTGTTAGTATTAGGAACTATGTTGATTACTGCTTCTTTTTTGTTTAACAATAGTAATAAAGTTAAGTTAAAGAAAGTAAAGACAAGTAATAATTATGAATTTTCAATTAGTGAAAAATATGAAAAACAAGATAAAAATAAAGTTAATCCTTTGTCTGATATAGTTTATTTAGATAAAGAAAACTTTAGGATTATTACAGTTTTTGTAGACAATAAAAATACTTATAAAAATGATTTTAATTTTTATAAAACTTATAAACTTCAAGATAATTCAAAAGATAAGGAAAATTTAGTAGTAACTGAAGATAAAAATTCTTATACTTTTACATTTACTAAAAATAAAGAAACATATTATATGAAGTGTTTTTTGTTTGAAGATAGTGATAGCTTTATGGAAGTTTTAATGTGGACCTATAACAAAGAAGATTTAAAAGAGTTTGATAAAATTATAGAAAGTAGGAGAAAAGTATGAAAATTTTAAATAAAATATTAGCTTTTATATTTATAGTAACACTTGTATTATTAAGTAATTTATATGTATTTAAAGTAGTAAACAATACTGAAAATATTAAAAAGAATGTAGAAAAGATAGAATATGCTAAAAATAATAAAAACTTTGTTTATGAGTTTTTTAAAGAGTTAGGTGAATATGAAGTAATTAACATAGATAAAAAAATAGATGAATTTATTATAGATGCTGTTAATGGAAAAGATGCTATTATAGATAGAGAATACTTAAAAGATAAATTAAAATTAGATAAAGTAGATAAACATTTTTATGAAAAAACAGAAGTAGAAGAAAAAATAATTAAACAAGTAAAAAGATATAAAGTTGCTATGTTTAAAGTAATAGACAAAGTTGCTTTAAAAGAGATTGTTATAGCTATAATAGTAGTACTTATATTAATGTTTGTTATGTTTATGATTATAAATAGATCAGTATCTAAAACATTTACTAATATAGCAATAGTTTTCTTTATTTACTTTATCTTAAATTTAATAGTTACATTTATACCATCATTTATCTCTTTTGTGGGTAATATATGGGCAAGTTACTTGAATAACTTATTTATAATGTATGTAGAGTATATGAAAGAATTAACATTATATATTTTAATATCTTTAATATTCATTATGATTTTATTAGTTGTATTATACTTTATCAACTTATACAAAATTAAGAAAAAAGGAATAGTTACAGAAGATAATTTTTTAGATAAATATGAAGAAAAATTACCACTAGAAAAAGAAGAAAAGAAAGAAGATGTAGTAGAAGAAAAACCTAAAGTAAAGAAGTCTAAGGAGAAAAAATGAAACCAGAATACTATGTAGTAATTTTAATATTGATAATTATTTTATTTACTTTGTTAAAGATAAATAAAGCAGATTTTAGCTTAAATATGAATAAACTTTTAGAATATTTAGGAGGAAAAGATAATATTATAGATACTAGTTATAATATGTCTAGATTTATAGTTACATTAAAAGATATATCTATAGTTAATAAAGAAGGAATACAAAAATTGGGTGCTAAAGGGATAGTAGAAATAGATAATAAGTTAAAAATAGTTTTAGGTAGAGATTCAAAAGAGTTAAAAAAATTTATAGATGATATAAAATGAAAATAATTATAAGTTTAATACCAGTACTATTACTTACTTATTATATTTATAAAAAAGATAAACATAAAGAATCTTTATATATGATAGTTTTTCTAATACTAGGAGGAATATTTAGTGCAATATTTTCATATGCATTAAGTGAATTTACTAAATCTATAGTAGTTGATAATTTGGTATTTAAAAACATTGTTTTTATAGGATTTAAAGAAGAGTTTATTAAGTTTATAGTACTTATTTTAATATGTTTTAATGCTTTAGAATTTGATGAAATATATGACTCTATTGTTTATTCTACATTTTTATCTCTAGGATTTATTTTTATTGAAAATATAATATATATAAATAGTTTAAATATTAATCTAATAGATATTATACTTAGATCTATTATGTCTTGTGGTGTTCATTTTGCATTAGGAGTTACTATGGGATATTTTATTGGATATGCAAAAGATAGCCAGATAAAAGGAAAATATTTAACTTCAGTTACTAATATATTTTTAGCTTTTTTATTACCTAGTATTTTACATGGAATATATGATTTACTTATTTCTTTAAGTATAAAAAATCTTAATATTAGCTTTTTTGTGCCATTTTATGTGATGATATTATTTGTAATTGCTTATTTTATGTTCAATAAATATCTTAGTCTTAGAAACAATAGTTTTGTATCATTTATTAACTAGTAGTATAATTTTAATTAGGTGATTTAATGAAGAAAAAGATATTAATTATAAGTTTAGTAATAATGTCTATTATGGCAATTATTAGTGTTTATTATTTTATTTTTTATAAAGAAAAAAGTAATTATAGAAAACTTAATTTAGATGGCATAGATAATTTAATGTTTGTTGCTCATCCTGATGATGAAATGTTATGGGGTGGTAGAGAACTTATTAAAAATAAATATCTTGTAGTTTGTATTACTTGTGGAAGTAATAAAGTTAGAGTACAAGAATTTAAAAAAGTAATGAAAGAAGTTAATGATAAATATTTAATGTTAGGTTATCCTGATAAAATTATGAATATGCGAAGTAATTGGAAAAATGAATATGATTCAATAAGAAAAGATGTAGAAAAAATCTATAGACTTAAAAATTGGAAAAAAGTAGTAGTTCATAATCCTATGGGAGAATATGGTCATATGCATCATAGAATGACTAGTAAAATAGTTACAGATGTAGTAGATCATAATAAATTATATTATTTTAATATGTATAAGAGAAAATCTATTATAGATTATAAAAATCCTATGCCAAAAGAAGATTTAGAAGAAAAGAAAAGAATATTATCTATTTATAAGTCTCAAGGATTTATAAAGAAGATGTTTTATCATATGATAGCTTTTGAAAAGTTAATTCCTTATGAAGATTGGATGAAATATGAGCAATTTAAACAAAAAAGATAAGTTTAATATAGCTATAATTATTATAGCTTTTTTAATCTTTACATTAATAATAACTAAATTTACTAATTACTATGGATCTTTACTTGATTGGGAAGCTCAACATATAGCTATACCTAATACTCTTAGAACACTTTTTTATCAAAATTTTAATATTTTACCTGATTTTATTTTAAATATAGGAGCAGGTCAAAATGTTTATTATTTATCATATTATGGATTATTAAATCCTTATATTCTTATTTCTTACTGTTTTCCTTTTATAAAAATGGTAGATTTTATATCTATAATAGGAATATTAATACCAATAATTTCAAGTATATTATTATATATTTGGTTAAGAAAAAGATATGATGAAAGAGTAAGTTTAATATCTAGTATTTTATTTATTTTTTCTACATCTTTATCTTTTCATTCACATAGACATATTATGTTTATTAATTATATGCCTTTTTTAGTATTAGCTTTATTTGGTATAGATGATAAATATGAAAAAAACAAAAGTTCTCTATTGATAATTTCTTTATGTTTGATAGCATTATCTAGTTTTTATTATTCTATTTCAGCTTATTTAGTATTAATAATTTATTATATTTTTAAGTATTTTGAAAATAATAAAAAAATAAATTTAAAAAAACATTTAAAATACC
>ERZ773054.407-NODE-407-length-34769-cov-43.538284_pt1 | contig 34769 bp, 33 predicted proteins | sample MGYA00580630_ERZ773054 | MGnify/ENA primary metagenome ERZ773054 (study PRJEB29015, sample SAMEA2737994) | human oral metagenome | biome: human oral; feature: human-associated habitat; material: dental | place: China | collected 2115 ... | reverse complement strand
CCAAGAAGGCAAAATCACCCTCGACGAACCCATCGAAACCTACCTCCCAGGCCTAATCCACGGGGAAGGCATCAACAGCTCGAAAATCACCGTCCGCCAGCTGCTACAGCACACAAGCGGACTACCCGAATACAACGACAAGATCGGCTTTGAGGATCCCTTCGCCAACCGGGATGTCTACTATTCGCAGAGGGATTGCCTCGACGTCGCTCTGAGCCATCCCGCACTATTCGAGCCTGGTAGCCAGTTCAAGTACACCAACACCAACTATCTTGTGTTGTCGCTGCTGGCCGAGAAGGTCACCCACCGGCCCCTGGCCGAACAGATCACCCAGCGGATCATCGAGCCATTGGGGCTTTCACACACCTACTTCCCGGGCCCCGGCGAACAGAACATCCGCGGCACACACCCTCAAGGCTACGAGCGAAACAGCCAGGGACAGCTGGAAGATATCACCCGCATGGATCCCTCCGTAGCCACCGGGGCAGGAGCCATGATCTCCACACCCACCGAACTCAATAAATTCCTCCAAGCCATCCTTGACGGCACCCTCCTGAACCAGGACAGCATCGCCGAGATGCAGAAGACCGTCGACACCGGAGGCGCGCTCGGGAATGGCTACGGTCTGGGTCTCATCAACTATCCACTCAGCTGTGGCGGCTCCTATTGGGGGCATGGCGGTAGCATCGAGGGCTACGGCACCTTCAATGGCATGGGGCCTGATGGCACCGCCGTGACCGTCGCCGTCACCGCCCTGCCATCTGCCATTGTGGACGACCCCAACAACAGTGTTGAGAAGCGTCAACTCGGCCTGCAGGCGGTCGACTCCACGCTCTGCAACCACTAAAGAGACCCCTTCCCACTGCAGAGCGATGGTTGATGGGCCGGTGGAGTTCCAGCTGTCCTGCAACTCCACCGGCCCACGCACTAACCCTTGATAAGACAATGCTGCTCTCTTTCGGATAAAGCAACGCTCTCTTTCGGATAAAACAACACTGTGCCTGCGGCCGGGGCGAATAGCCGGGTGGCGCTGCAACGCTGAAACCATGAGAAACACGACAAAAACCTCTGCGTCGCTCACCGATCCGGCCACCGAAAGCACCGACAGGCACAGGGCCCGCGGCTCCTTCCTGCTCCGCTCCCTGGCGCTCCCGGTGGCCGCCGTCATGGGAGCCGGCACCTTCATGCTGCACGCGCCTGGGGTGGCGGTGGCCGATCCGTCGACGCCTGGGGCCTCGGAGACCCCGTCGCCCGTGGCGACTGGATCAGCTTCATCAGCCGAGAAGGAACAGGTGCTGTCAGCCGCACAAAACCTGGTCGATGGCGGCTACCCAGCAGCCCTGACAGCCGTACGCGACAAGGACGGCAACACCATCGGCGCAGCCGCAGGCACAGGAAACCTGGAAACCGGCGAAGCCCCACCCCTCGACGGTGAAGTCCGCATCGGATCCAACACCAAAACCTTCGTAGCAGTAGTGATCCTGCAACTCGTCCAAGAAGGCAAAATCAGCCTCGACGAACCCATCGAAACCTACCTCCCAGGCCTACTCCACGGGGAAGGCATCGACGCCTCGAAAATCACGGTGCGCCAACTCCTGCAACACACCAGCGGACTGCCCGAATACACCGACTACATCGGGCTGGAGGACAAAGTCTTCGAAAACCGAGACATCTACTACTCACCCCGGGACCTGATCGACATCGCCCTGACCCATCCCGCAGCCTTCGAACCCGGCAGCCAGTTCAAGTACACCAACACCAACTACATCGTACTATCGCTGCTAGCTGAGAAGGTCACCCACCGACCTCTGGCAGAACAGATCACCCAGCGCATCATCGAACCATTGGGGCTTTCACACACCTACTACCCGGGCCCCGGAGAGGAAGACATCCGCGGCACACATCCCCACGGCTACCACCGCAACTCCTCAGCTGAGGAATGGAAGGACATCACCCGCATGGACCCGTCCTGGGCTGGCGGCGCAGGAGCCATGATCTCCACCCCCAGCGAACTAGGCACGTTCATCCAGGCAACCTTCAACGGCACCCTCCTCACCCAAGACTCCATCGCCGAGATGAAGAAAACCGTCGATACAGGGCAGCCTAATCACGGTTATGGGCTGGGCATATTCTCCATGCCCCTCAGCTGCGGCGGCGAAGCCTGGGGACACAACGGCGGCCTCCCCGGCTACGTCACCCAGAACATGGTCGGCCCCGACGGCACCACTGTCACCACCGCCGGCACAGCCTGGGGGCCAGCGCTCCTCTCTGACCCCACTGACAGAGCGGCTCTCCAGCAGAAGCAGAAGCTGATGTCCGACGCCGTCGACTCTCTGATGTGCAAGCGCCAAGGGTGAGAACTCTGCCGGACCTGGATGTTCAGGGCATGATGATCCCCCGTCTGTGTTTGACTCAGGACATGCCCGGTTCAGCCGCCCCGATGCGCACGCCGCCGCGACTCGCATGGGTCGCGGCGGCGGTGTGCCTGATCCTGCCCATCATGTACCTCGGCATTATGCTGGCGGATCCGGCTCAGGAGCTCCTCTACACGTTCGGAATATTCGATGGAGCGGTTTCCTACTTTGCATGCGCCTGCCTCCAGTCGGTGTTGCTGGTCGGTTTGCCGTATCTTCCGCGCACGGTGCTCATCGCCGCCATCGTCATGTATCTGGTGACTGTCGCTGGCAGTGGCGGGACGATTGGGATAGGGACGGCGCCGGTCATGTTCGCCGTGTGGTGGCTGGCCCGCTACCAGATAGCCCAGTTGTGGTTCATTGTCATCGTCGGCATTTCCTGCGCCGTGATCGTGATGGTGGCTGTGGTGTACACGGCCCGTCTCGGACTCACCGTGATCCTCGTCGGGCAGGTAGCGAGTGCCCTGCTGATGTACGTCGCTCCGGCTGCGCTGGGCAGGTACATGCTCGGCCGCGAGCTCCTGAACCAGGCCCTGGAGGAGAAAGCTGAGCTGCTGGAGCGGGACCGGCGAGGACGGCTGGAGCGTGAGCTAACTGCCAGCCGCAATGCCCTGGCCCGGGACGTCCACGACATCGCCGGACACCACCTCTCCGGCGTCATCATCGCCACCCAGGCAGCCTCTGCTCTGACCCGCATCGACCCCGAGCGGGCCCGCCAGATGCTGCAGACCGCCCAGGAGAGCGCGCGTACGGCGCTGGCTGATCTGCGCCGCACGGTCGGCCTGCTACGTGGCGAGGGCGAGAAGGAACCAGCGGCGGGCGCCGAGCAGCGGCCGGTGCCGTCGCTGAGCGCCATTGCCGACCTCATCGCGGATGCGCGCAGCCGCGGGCAGCACGTCGACTACACGACGCTCGGCGACCCCCAGTCCCCCGGCCCCCTGGCGGAGACTGTCGCCTACCGCATGGTCCAGGAGTCGCTGGCCAACAGCGCCCAGCACGCACCGGGAGCTCCCTGCCAGGTGCTCATCGTCCACCAGGAGAAGCGCGTGAGCATCACGGTGAGCAATAGCACCCCACCCGAGGGGACGGTGCCCATGGATCGCGGGGAGGACCGTGAGGGGCACGGCCTGTCCGGCATGGCGGAGCGAGCCGCCCTGGTGGGAGCCCGGCTCAGCGCCGGGCCGCGGCCTGACGGCGGCTGGTACAACCACCTCGTTATTCCGACGGGAAACAACCGGCTTCCACCCACCCCCGTTGCGCCTGCGAACCCCGAGGACCCCGGGTCCGTTGCCATTACCTGAATCGCACTTAGTGCAGTCGTCAAATATCATCGATACACAGGCCTTTAACGGCAGCAGTCATCGCACCCGGGGCACCGGGAAAGCGGCCGGACAGTGAACTGACCAGGACAGAGGCAAGAGAAGAAGAAAGCGCAAGGGCAGAAGAAAGGCAGCAGCCCATGATTCGTCTCGTCATCGCCGACGACCAGGCGGTCGTCCGGGCTGGGCTCAGCGTCATCCTAGGAGCTGAGGAGGACATCGACGTCGTCGGCGAGGCCGCCGACGGTGCCGAGGCGGTCAAACTGGCCCGTAGCCTGCAGCCCGACGTCGTCTGCATGGACATCAGGATGCCGGGCGTCGATGGCATCGAGGCGACCCGGGCGATCGTCTCCGACCCGGACGTGGCCGCCGACGTGCTCATCCTGACGACCTTCGACATCGACGACGACGTCCTGGCCTCGCTGGAGGCCGGTGCTGCCGGTTTCCTCCTCAAGGGCGCCGACGAGGCGACGCTGCTGGGCGCCGTCCGCTCCGTGGCAGCGGGGGACGGGACCCTCGACCAGCGGGTCACCCGCCGCATCCTGCACGAGCTGGCCAGGCGCTCGCCGCGCTCCGTCCAGGGAGGCACCGGCGAGGACGCCAGCGGCAGGGGTCCTGAGGCGACCTCCGGAGTGGGTGGCAGCGTCGCGTCAGTCCGGATGACACCGGGAGCGGGAGCCGACACGTCCCCTGGGGTGACGAAAGTGCCCCACCCAGGCGGCGGGTCCGAGGAGGTGTCCCTGACGGCGCGCGAACTGGATGTGCTGAGGCTGCTGAGCCAGGGGCTGTCGAACTCGGAGATCGCACGCCAGCTCTATGTGGAGCCCACAACCGTCAAATACCACCTGACCGGGCTCATGCAGAAGTCAGGATCCAGGGACCGGCTCCAGGTGGCGCTGTGGGGCATCCGGACCGGGCTGGTGGACCCGGGCACTGTGTGAGTCCGGCTCCGCGCGGGGTGACCGGCGGGACGCGCCAGCTGGGGTGAGCCGGCGTGTCCGCTGGTGTTCAGCAGGGGGCGAGTGGCTCGATCCGCCACGTCGTCGCCTGGTCCTCCTCACCGGTGATGGGCTGCCCGGTGCTGGTGGACAGGGCCAGGCCGCTGAGTTTGGAGCGGATCCTCGCTCCGCCGTCCACCGGCAGAAGGTGCCACCGGAACCGGCTGCCTGCGGTGTCGGTCCCGGTGCTCGCATCAGCTAAGGCCTCCAGGCCGCCGCCCGGGTAGGCGTTGGCGGAGGCGGCACCCAGCGCGGCCCCTTGCGGCGAGGTGATGACGTAGGTGAGGTCGTCCTGCCGGCGCAGGTGCCAGCGGGTGTCCTCACCGGTGGAGGCGCTGAGGGCGACGCCGCCGGGGGTCAGGGTCAGTGCCCGGCCTTCGGGGTCGAGGAGGCGGACGTCGCCGTCGGGTTGCGCCTGCGCGGGGGTGCGGTAGTAGGTGCGGACGTAGTCGATGTCGAAGGAGGCTGGCAGGGCGGAGTCCTGGGGCGCACCCAGGTGCCCCTCCAGGCTGAGGACCACGTGCCGGGACATGCGCCACAAACAGGGGTCGGGGGCGGGTTGCAGATGCCAGATGAGCTGCCGGTCCCAGTAGATGAGCAGCTCACCCTCCCGGCGCTCGACGCCGTAGAGGTGGTAGTCCGCGGAAACATCGTCGGCTGTCTTGTGGGTGTGTTGGCCGAGGGGACGGTCCGGGGCGTCGCTCGGCCAGAGACGTAGGCCCGGTATCACGGCGTGGAAGTCGAAGGTCTCCTGGAGGTCGATCTCCGGGTTCGGGTCGGTGGCCAGCGTGCCCTCTCCAGTGAGGGTGGACGACTGGAGCCACACGGCGGAGAGCACATTAGCCGCCGAGGGCAGGACTTTGGCCCGGACCTCCACGTAGCTGCACACGCCGGGGGTGTCGAAGACGGACTCCACAGCCCCGAAGGTGTGGCTCTTGTTCCTGAAGCTCTCGGCCTTGGCCGTCAGGTGGAGGACGCCGTCGGACGTCTCCGCGTTCTCTTCGCGGAAAGCCCCGGCCCCAGAGACCGGGTACCACAGACCCCGACGCCAGCGCGCAGCGTCCAGCGGAGCATCGAAGGAGTCGCTGAGAGAGTCGATGAGCGTCCACTCCCCCAAGTCGATGCCGGGTCCCTCTGCATGGGCCGAAACCTGCCCCAGGAGAGGCAATCCAGTCAGCGCCGCTGCGGACAGCATGACACTACGGCGGTTCAGTGTGTTCGGTGTCGTCATTGCTCATACTCCTCTCACAGCTCAGAGTGCTCTTGACACTCACCGTAACTCTGGGTCAGCTCACAGTGGGGCGGGAGGTGGTCGCAGGTGGAGTGCTATGGGTTTTGTGGACACCGTTGAAAAAAGATATTTTCCTGCTGCCGTCTGGTTTTGACTCCATTCCTGTGGTGGACGTCATTGGGGGTGTAGTGCTCTAAGCGCCGAGTGGAATCATTTGTGATTGAAGCGTAACTCTACTCAGACTGCCACGGGACATGATAAAAGCCCGCGAAGGAGCCAAATAAAGGAGGAAGGAAAGCCGCGATGGCCAACGACACCACCACCTCGCCCGCCGCTGATCAGCAGCAGCCCGGGTTCATCCCCACTTACGCGGGAAAATCCGTCGGCATTTAGTGCTCAAAGCTCCCTTAGCTCAGCTAGTGGACATAGCTCACCTAGCGCAATAGGCCAGCGGTGTGGGTTCGAAGCACGCATCAGCTCCGCGACAAGGCAGCTGCCCTGACGTTGCTTATAGACCCTACAAGGTCTACAATGATGGTGTGTGGAGCGTGGACATCGAGCTGATCGCAGACTGGCTCGCTTCACTGGACGATGACTCGCGCGAGCAAGTTGTTGCTGCTATCGAGTTGCTAGAGGACCGTGGCCCACAGCTTGGACGGCCCATCGTCGACACGGTGACATCGTCGCGGCACCGCAACATGAAGGAACTCCGGCCGGGATCGTCTGGGCGTTCCGAGTTGCGGATCCTGTTCGCCTTCGATCCCAAGCGAGCAGCGATCATGCTGATCGCCGGTAACAAGGCGGGCAACTGGGTTCGTTGGTACAAGAAGAATATCCCGCTAGCCGATGACCTGTTCGATGACCACCTACGCGCATTGAGAAAGATGAGTAAGGAGTGACTGCTATGGCCATGACACTGAAAGACTTCCTTGCTGAGAATCCCGTGGACCGGGAGCGTGTCGAGGCACACAAGGAACGGATGCTCACAGAGGTCCGCGCCTACCGCCTCCGCGAACTGCGGGAGCAGGCAGGCTTGACCCAGGCCCAACTGGCCGAGCGGATTGGCGTTGGTCAGCGTCAAGTCTCCAAAATCGAGCACGGCCACCTGGACAATGCGAAGGTAGGCACAATCCGCAACTACCTCAAAGCCGTCGGCGGCAATTTGGCCCTTGAATATGTGGTGGGAGACCAACGCGTGCAAGTCGCCTAAACTCTGACGGTAGTTTCTCCGGGAGCTTGAGCTCCCGGAGAAACTACCGTCAGAAAGCTGCGTGCAACCAACCGCCACGCAATGGAGACAGACAATATGAAGAGCAGGTAGGGGCTAGTGACCTGCGGTACACGGAAGCCTATTCATAGGGTGGCTGATAAACAGTAAAACTCCTTGTCAGGGCAGGTTGACTGCGGTTGTGAATAAGCCTCACGGCTGAATATATTAGGAGCGGGGGCCTGAGGTTTTCGGCTGGGATCTCTTGGCTTTACGGGCCTCGGCGACTCGTTTTGATCGCGCCGGTGCCCGCCAGACCTCATTCAGCACCTCAGCCATAAGATTGAGGACTTCCTCGGAGTCCTCCGGACCTTCGAAATCGTCACTCCACAGTTCCCTAGGATCACGTGACGTCTGCCATGTAGCCACGCTCATCCGATGGCAGCCATCGCAGATGAAAGCAGCATCCACCATAAAGGTGTTAGTCACAGAGAAGGCGTTGCCATTAGAGACAGGGTTGCCAGCGAAATCGGTCAAGTTCACACCGCTGCACCGCTCCATGTGACAACGGGCTCTGCACCAACCACACGTAATCGTTGTCATATCTCTTACCCGGCCTCCCTAGCCACACCCGCCCTGCTACGACCGTCGCACGAGGCGAACTAAGGATATCGAGGCTCGCAAGGAACGGATGCTCACGGAAGTCCGCGCCTACCGCAGGCCGTTGTCGATTGGCCAGGTAGCATCTATAAAAGTCTGAGAGACGGGAGCCCAAGCATGCAGACATTCGATATCGAGAACCGCTGGCCCGAGCTGTTCGCACAACTTGATGAGGTGCAACGCGACAGTGTGCGGCAGTCCCTGGCCGCTGGCTGGCACGAGGGCTTCACCCCGACCCGTGAGGACGTGGAGAACCTCACCGACTACGCCCGCGGCGCAATCGACTTCGCCGAATACCGTCGGCGAAGTCACGCTGCCGCCCGCCGGGAAGTTAGCGTAGTCACCACCGGCCAGTGACATGACACCGAGGTTCGATACCTGGGAGTCGTATTTCTACCCAGAGACAATCGATCCAGCAACCGGCTACGGCACACTGCGTAACCTCTACGGCGAACGTGACGCCAGAGTGCTCGCACGTCTGGAGTACGTCGAAACCTCAGGACGGGCACAGCAGATCGACAACGGCACCATAACTATTGCCAGGACCTACGACGGCGACCACATGCGAGCGATTCACTGGCACCTGTTCCAAGACGTCTACGAATGGGCGGGGCAGTACCGGAGAGTCAATATCTTCAAAGGACCAGGTCGCAGTTTCGGAGACGTCCTCACCGGCGAACTGGACCGCTACCTACACGATATCCACCAACTCATCACCCACACCCCATGGAGCCAGCTAGGCCGCCACGAGTTCGTAGACCAGGCGGCAACCGTGTTCGCCTACGTCAACCAGGCCCACCCGTTCCGGGAAGGCAACGGCCGCACATCGAAGCTGTTCATGCAACACGTCGCAGAACAAGCGGACTATAGATTCGATTACGCCCGCGTCACCCCCGAAGTGTGGAACCAAACCTCAGCCCTCAGCGGACCAGACCTGTACTCTTACGAACCCGAGCCGACTCTACTAATACCCGTATTCGACGCGATCACCACACAACCCGATGAGCGTCACCGACTCAGAGCAGATGGCCGTCAAGCAAATCCGTGACCTCAGCCGCCGCGGCATCCACCTGAAAAACCTCACCGAACCTTTACTCAACATCGACATTTCCACCCCAATAGGGTGAAGCCATCGTCGGCGTCATGGCTGTCCTCGCTCAACTCAGAGTCTCCACAATCCGAGAGAACACCCGACGTGGCCTCGCTCACGCACACGCTCAAGGCCGCATTGGCGGCCGACCCACCGTCATGACACCCAACAAGATAGGCACAGAGTTCGCCGCCGCCGGCTGGGTTTCTTGGAGGTCGTGAGCAGACAGTCCCCAAATCCCCGCCGCCCCGGGGAAATCGGTTCATCCCCACTCGCGCGGGGAAAATCTCTCGGCCAGGTCGGACAGCTCGTCGGCGGAGGGTTCATCCCCACTCGCGCGGGGAAAATGTGGACCGGACCTGGTGGACCATCGACCAGATTGGGTTCATCCCCACTCGCGCGGGGAAAATCGGCTGATGCGTGAACTCGACGCTCCCGTTGACGGTTCATCCCCACTCGCGCGGGGAAAATGCTATGCTGCCGCGCTAGCTGCTGTGAAACTGGGGTTCATCCCCACTCGCGCGGGGAAAATCGAGGGGGTCTTGAAGTCTGTCGCCAACTCCGCGGTTCATCCCCACTCGCGCGGGGAAAATGCACAGCACGATACGGGTGCCGGTTCTCATCGCGGTTCATCCCCACTCGCGCGGGGAAAATAATGCGGTCGCCACCGCATCCACTGTCCCAGGCGGTTCATCCCCACTCGCGCGGGGAAAATGAAGGGCCACGGGCCGCGCGTCCAGTCGATGACGGTTCATCCCCACTCGCGCGGGGAAAATTCTGCTCACAAAACAAACCTACCGCAACTCGACGGTTCATCCCCACTCGCGCGGGGAAAATCACACGCAGGCGCACGCGGTATCTTCCACTACCGGTTCATCCCCACTCGCGCGGGGAAAATCCAGTGACCTGTACAATCTTGATCTGGGTACCCGGTTCATCCCCACTCGCGCGGGGAAAATCGTATCGAGGCTACTAACAGCCACGCTGACCTGGGTTCATCCCCACTCGCGCGGGGAAAATCAGAGCTGGAGGACGATACCTACAACGGCAAGCGGTTCATCCCCACTCGCGCGGGGAAAATCCCCGTGACAGGTCCAGCTCGCATGCCAGCACGGGTTCATCCCCACTCGCGCGGGGAAAATGGTTGCGCAATGGCGAGACTCGTACCCTGATTGGGTTCATCCCCACTCGCGCGGGGAAAATAAGAAGCAAACCGTGATGGTGAACATATCGCGGGGTTCATCCCCACTCGCGCGGGGAAAATGAGATCCCGCACGTAGTGCTTCGCTTCGTCAAGGGTTCATCCCCACTCGCGCGGGGAAAATGCATGTCTCCAGATGTGGTACCCGTGAAGGTCTCGGGTTCATCCCCACTCGCGCGGGGAAAATCTGCCCACTCGTTGCGGACGTTGAGGTAGGGACGGTTCATCCCCACTCGCGCGGGGAAAATTTATTTGTTTACCAGGGTCATAGGCTACCACCGGGTTCATCCCCACTCGCGCGGGGAAAATGCGACTCCGCCCACGAAAGGTTGGTGGCAACCCGGTTCATCCCCACTCGCGCGGGGAAAATGGGTTGCGTAATGGCGAGACCCGCACTCTGATTGGGTTCATCCCCACTCGCGCGGGGAAAATATTCAACCCAGATCAGCGGTTGTTATCGAGTTGGGTTCATCCCCACTCGCGCGGGGAAAATGTCGAGTTGATGGTTTCTAGGATCTCGTGTCTCGGTTCATCCCCACTCGCGCGGGGAAAATCATCCATGAGCAATCATGGTGTCATGAAAGAGGGGTTCATCCCCACTCGCGCGGGGAAAATCTTGCCGCGGGAGATCCTGGGCAGGCCATCTCCGGTTCATCCCCACTCGCGCGGGGAAAATAAAAGCGCCAACCGGGGAAACGCCCCGCACGACGGTTCATCCCCACTCGCGCGGGGAAAATGGGATCCGAGGCTCGAACAACCCACGATCCTGGGGTTCATCCCCACTCGCGCGGGGAAAATTCGGCCAGCTCCCGCCCGATGACATCCGGTTTCGGTTCATCCCCACTCGCGCGGGGAAAATGGTTTGTTGGTCGATGAGGCGTTCCCCGTCGAGGGTTCATCCCCACTCGCGCGGGGAAAATGGCGGCGCTGAACTGGGTCAGTCACGCGAAACTGGTTCATCCCCACTCGCGCGGGGAAAATGTATCGACTAGGAAACAAGTCCTGGAAGAAAACGGTTCATCCCCACTCGCGCGGGGAAAATCGCCCAGGGCCGGTGAGCATCAACCATTACTTCGGTTCATCCCCACTCGCGCGGGGAAAATGCGTTCTGCCGCGTACGCCTGTCTTCGAGCCTGGGTTCATCCCCACTCGCGCGGGGAAAATGGTTGGGACGAGATGCAGGATGAGAAGGTTTACGGTTCATCCCCACTCGCGCGGGGAAAATCCCAGCATACACCCTAAAACCCGGCCCTGTAACGGTTCATCCCCACTCGCGCGGGGAAAATTGCAACCTCGTTCGCGGCCCTCGTCATCTTCAGGGTTCATCCCCACTCGCGCGGGGAAAATGATTTCGAGTCCGAAATCGGTTTTGATGGCCAGGGTTCATCCCCACTCGCGCGGGGAAAATATGATCTGGCCTTGGGTCGGGATCGGTCTGACCGGTTCATCCCCACTCGCGCGGGGAAAATGGTGGTGATCTGCGGCTCAGCGACTTTGTCTTGGGTTCATCCCCACTCGCGCGGGGAAAATCTCCACGACTCCTTCAACGATGCTCTCTTCGGCGGTTCATCCCCACTCGCGCGGGGAAAATCAGTTCGTGGGTGCGGGTGATGACTGCTGCTTGGGTTCATCCCCACTCGCGCGGGGAAAATCGCTCCAACCCCATGGAACACCCTCCTCATTGCGGTTCATCCCCACTCGCGCGGGGAAAATGTGGCATCGGGCACCGGGATCTTGACTTTGTCGGGTTCATCCCCACTCGCGCGGGGAAAATCACAGCCTCATCGGAGATGGTCACCGCGTGGGCGGTTCATCCCCACTCGCGCGGGGAAAATGTTGTCGGGGTCGAGGGTGTGGCGGCGATCGTGGGTTCATCCCCACTCGCGCGGGGAAAATCATGTCCGAGCAACTGGAAGGCTCCACGATCCCGGTTCATCCCCACTCGCGCGGGGAAAATCCTTGGGAAAGAGGTGATGGGTCATCCGGGGTGGGTTCATCCCCACTCGCGCGGGGAAAATTTGTCGATCCGCCCCTTGGTCTTGGATGCGATCGGTTCATCCCCACTCGCGCGGGGAAAATGCTGCCGAGGCTGCACGAGGGCTGCTGGGACGGGGTTCATCCCCACTCGCGCGGGGAAAATTACTACGGGGCTACTCAGCTCCTCCCGCACGACGGTTCATCCCCACTCGCGCGGGGAAAATGGTCAGGAAGGTAGCGGCGCAGTCGTAGCCAGCGGTTCATCCCCACTCGCGCGGGGAAAATGTGGCGGGCGGCGGGCATCAAGATTAGTGCCGAGGGTTCATCCCCACTCGCGCGGGGAAAATCTAGTGGCCGTGGCGGACCTGCATCCATTGACGGGTTCATCCCCACTCGCGCGGGGAAAATGTTACCGGGGTTGAGGTGCTCTCGAAGTAAACCGGTTCATCCCCACTCGCGCGGGGAAAATGCTCACGCCCCCCTCTCAATCATTCCAGGGCTGGGTTCATCCCCACTCGCGCGGGGAAAATGGGCCGGTTGAGTTGCGGGCGTGGATGGGGGCAGGTTCATCCCCACTCGCGCGGGGAAAATCCGACCAGGCCGCACGCACCGCCAAAGGCGTCCGGTTCATCCCCACTCGCGCGGGGAAAATGACTGCCCCATCAGGAACAGTACTTCCGCATTGGGTTCATCCCCACTCGCGCGGGGAAAATGTCTGAGCGTCGGAGACCCGCACCGGCCGCGCAGGTTCATCCCCACTCGCGCGGGGAAAATCTGATCCTGCGCTGGACCAGCCAGCAAGGGTTCGGTTCATCCCCACTCGCGCGGGGAAAATGGAGTAGGGCGGTGGCAGCAGGGCGCCTTCCTGGGTTCATCCCCACTCGCGCGGGGAAAATCAGATGGGTGGCACCAGGCTCCTGATCGGCACCGGTTCATCCCCACTCGCGCGGGGAAAATACTTGTTGACTGGGTAGTTTACCCCCTAGGTCTATCAGATTTTGGAAACCCCCGTCTAGCTCGTCGCCGTCTCTCGAAGTCGCTCATACCTCGCCGACGCCTTGTCTTACCTGCCGGAGCAGTGTCCTCGGGGTCGTCAGGCACCACCCCAGGGCGGACCATGAGCGTCAGGCCCTCGAAGTCAGTGGGTACCCACGGATCTCCCCACGTCAGGAAGGACAGACCCTGCTCATTTCTTGCTCTGAAGACCATGATGGCCCGACCGGTCCCCATAGTCTCGACCACGATCTGCCACAGCCTCTCCCGGACACGTGCGCTGAGGTTACCCACGAATACACCGGGTGATATCTGCAACAGCCATCTTGTAACATGTCCGCGCAACCCGTCAGGAACAGCAGAGAGAACCAGCACCACCATCAGACATCACCAGTCAGCATAGGCGACTCCCGCTTCCACGGTACCAACGAGATCGTCCCATAGATGAAGATCATCCACGATCAGATCTTCATCCTCATCCGGGGAGACCCCGCCCTCAGCCAGCAGAGCTTTGATGTCGCGGACGGCTTTCTCAAGCACCCCATGCTCCCTGATGGCATCCCTCATCCGACGACGCGCCTCCGTACCCACACCTACTTCAGGCGCTTCAAGCGCAACATCAAAGGCAACCGGAATAGACAGGTCTGCTTTGTACAGATCCGCGATATCATAGACGAAAGAACGATATGTCCCGGTATGGACAAACCCCAATCCAGGGGAGCAGCCCAAAGCAACTATGACCGCATGAATCACCCCATAGAGCGCCGAATTAGCAGCCGATAGTGCTTGATTAACAAGGCTACCGTGATCGAAATTTTCGGGATCATATTCACGTCCATCCCACGGGACTCCAGTCCGCTTCGAACTCTGACGGTACAGCCGTCGCACACGAGCACCCTCACGTCCGCGAAGCTGCTGCATGCTGAGTTTTTCGACAGACTCACCCTCGAATCTCATCAGATACATTCGTCGAGCCACAGCTACCCTCAGCGTTGGGTCGCTGACTGCCTTCGCCTGGGCCTCCAATAGACGGGACGATCGCGACGGCGGGACCCCATGGGCGTAATACCGCACCCCATTCTCGCCTACCCAGATAGCAGTTGCACCGCTCTCTGCCAACACCGAGATGGCGCTATGGGTGATGCGCACACCAGGACCGATCATCAAGACAGACAGAGCAGCTGCGGGCACATGCGCCACTCCTCGGGACTCTGTCACAGTGATGGCGTTGGAGTCCCGGTGAACGACACAACGTTCGACGTAGAGAAAGGTGAGGCGGTCCCGGACCCGAACAAGATCTTTCGGAGCTGGAGGCCGCGCACCCGGAATCTTGTCTTTCATGGCCGCGCTAACGTCATGAGGCCTGCCCCATAGCCTTTGGCTCGCCCGATTCCATTGATGAGAGCCGAGCAGAGAGCTGCCGGATTTTTGACTCGAAGAATTCCCTGGAATGTTGCCAGCTGAAGCGTCACTTGCACTTTCTCTTTTCCGGACCCACGAGAGAATCTTTCGAGCCTTCTATCGACAAGCGAGACCACGAGGTTCTCACCATCAAATCGGTTACCCGATTCATCCTCCAGGACCGGGAGGTCGCCACCCGCCTGAGCTGATTTCAGGATCTCAAAACCATGTGTTTCTACTCGGTCGAGGAACCACCGGGTCTGCTGATCGACAGTGATATGCCCAAGAATCTTCTTCCGGTTCCGAGAGTTGACCTGTCCGGCCCGGCGGTAGACGGGATTCACGGTGATGCGGAACCCCCAGTCCTGCCCTGCTTTCAGCTTATGAAGGAAACCATCGTAGTTCTTCACCACCACCCCGCCCTGGGTCTCATACCCAGCTTGTTCCACCAGTCCAGCAGGGTCCGGAGCCACCGGGGAAGAAATGTATAGACTGAGTGCCGGACCCTGACTCAACGTCGCAGATGCTTGGCTGCTGCTCCTCAGGTCAGTTACCGGACGGTCAAGACGCCAGAGCACCCGCCCCTCACCAGCACTGTCCAATACGCCAGGGGGGAAGCTCGCTAGAACCGCAGCATGCAGACGTTGCGGCGATAGCACGAGCCGGCGGCAACCACGCCGATAGGGGTTGAGATAGACACGTGTCAGGAACATCACAGAACCTCCATCGGGTCGTGGTTCAACGGTGCTTCTGCTTCAGAGTTTTTGCTCGCCTCATGCGCGGGGTTCGGAACCAATACGCGCATTTCCTCGACCTGCCGCTGCCGATACAACCTGCGTTCCGAATCAAAACTGACTGGCACATCCTGCAGACTGTGCACGGTCCACTCCGAGGTGTTGACCATCCCTTTGTCGGCAATCACCCGCAGACTGAGATGGCTTTCCCTTTTGTGCTGACGCTGATAGAAAAGGGCAGCCTGCCAGGGGAGGCCCTCGATGATATCCTGCACCGGCCCGTCATGGAGCTGTAAAAACAGAGGCATGGTGGGCGGACAGGCCCGTCGGCCAAGATAGAGCGGGAACCTTGGGCAACGAATAGCGTCGGCCAGCCCATCGATGATCTCTTCTGGGCCTGCCACGAATGCCGCAAACACTGCGTCCGAGAGGTAGAAGCGGTCGGACAACGGCATGGAGACCACGCCACGGTGTGCGGTGTGGAAATCCCGTAGCAGCTCACCGGGCTGATCTACGCGAACCGCCATCTTCAGGTCGACGAGATCCTCAATCGGATCGGTGCGACGCCGTCCCTGAGCTGCCGCAAGAAGACCGACAATGCCGCTCTTTGTCGGGAAAGCCTCGGTGGAGCGTCGCGTGAACCGGCTGGAGGAGCCCCATGATTGCATGGGGCCTGCCAGCCTGAGCACTAGGACCTTGCTCATCGCGATTCCCGGATGGCCTCGACCGCGGCTTCCCCGAGTTCGACCAGCGGCACACGCTCCCCCAGCTCTTGGACTTTGGCCGCACGGTCACCGGTCCAGGCGACAAGGGCCTTCTGTGGCTTGAGCCCGGTTCCCTCGCGCATGTTCTGCTCATACGAGACGAACTGTTCAACGGCAGGCCCAACGAACCCCTGCTGATCAGCCACAACGGCGGCTTCAAAGGCTCCCACGAGGTTGATCGGCTGATCGTCTCGCACCTGTACCAGCACTGCGTCGGGGAGCGTGCGATTCGCGAACGTGGTGACCTTGCCCGTAGGCATGGAACGGACGAAGCTGTCGACGAAGAGCTTCACAGCCTCATCAGCAACCTCAACAGAGCCGAGGTTCTCCTCCAAAAGATCAAGGTTGATCGTGGCATAGCGGTACAGCGTGGCCGATGCGAACTCGATGGTACCGATCATGCCCGCACCCTCGTCGGCTTCGTCATCCAGATTCTTGTAGTCGTCCACGGCCGTGTAGTAGTCGAACTCGGACTCGACGGCACCAACCCCCAGCGCATGGGCCACCTGGCAGGCAGCATCCACATTGAGGCTGTTGGGCTCAGCCACCATGCGACCGAAAAGCGCGATGTCAACGGAGTGGTCGATATCCACCAGGTTCTTCGGTTTCAGGTCTTTGAAGGCCTTTTTGAAGTCGTCTGCACCAGCGATGGAAACCACAGCCTCAGCGACGTGTTCAAGCTGCTTGGCAGAGATGAACACCAGGAATCCTGCTTCCTTGAGCTGGGCTTCGGTCATTTCCTCAGTCTTCTTTTTGCGAGGCTCTTTCAGTTTGAAGCCAATCTCGGTGAGGGCGATCTCAGCAAGGCCAGCAGCCTTCTCTGCGAGTTCGGGATCACGTGTGGTGATCTCTTCAGCCAGCAGTTCGACGATCAGCTTGGTGCGAATGCCCCGGTTGCCCTCGGGAAGGCGGGCCTCGAAGTCCTTGCGCGTGGCCCGCTTGACGGCCTGTGAAGAGATGCGCATCCGGCGGACTCCGCCGTAGGAGGCGGACTTCGGCGCCCCGGTGTCGTCGCGGTTGGGGTTGGAAGGCGGAAGGGTCTGCAGGACGTGGATGTCGACGTAGAGTGCCATGGGTGTAGTTCCTTTCAGTGGGTTTCAGAGGTGGTGGGGGTGACTGCAGTGGCGGGCTGATCCTGAGATTCTTCCTTCGGGGGCCGACGCGCGAAGTCACGGCCCCAGGCCCGCAGCACCGCGGAACGGCGATGGGGGTCCTGCCAGTTGAACAGATCGGCGGCGAAGCGCCCGTAGTCCATGGGAATCTCTTGGGACTTCAGCAGGCCAATGAGACCACGGGCATGCGTGGTCAGGGAGCTGAACGTCGGCGCCGCGATCATGGCGCACAGCCGCTTGTAGACGGGGTGCTCCTCATCCCGTTCACGTGAACCGCGGTCCTGCTGCGCAAGCTGGCGTACAGCCGCCCCGATGCTGCGCTCGTGCTCCCATTCCCGGTGCATCTGAGCGGTGTGGGAACCTTGATGGAAGGCCCACAGCGTCAACGCGGTATGAATGGCCCGCTCTCCTCGGGTGGGTTTGTCTCCACGGAATTTCTCGGAGTCATCAGCCAGCGTCAAAGACCAGATGGCGGGCACGGAACCGACTTCACGCCTGAGCGCAGAGCGCAGCTGTGCCCGTGAGGCCACAGCCCAGGCACCTTGCCCTTGGAGCTGTCCCGAGATGACGGATCGCACACGAAACTTGATGCCGCCCGCCGATGACAGATCCACGCCCTTCGGCTTGTCAGCCGAGACCGCCTCGGCTGTTTTCGTAGTCATTTCTTTTCTCCATTCTGTGATGCCTCTGGGAGGGGTAAGACCTTATTGACCTGTTTGCGGAAAAAATTTTCGGCGATTCCGGTGCTCATATAGCCCATTCCGGTCTCCCGTCCCTTGATGGCCGAAGTAGGGGCCGCTTCGATCAACTCATCAGCGACGCGCTGCGCAATGCCTCGAGCCTGCTTGCCCCAGGCTTCTCTCTCCGCGTCCACCCGGCTGTCCTCATGGAGGCCGGCAAGCCAGGCCCGGAATGGATCATCGATCTCAGCAAAGAACCGCTCCCGCGCACGATCTTGAGCGCCCTCCACAGGACCTTTACCTGGCTCCCCTGCAGCTTTTTCTCGGCCCCCGGCGGCGCGGACCAGATTGGCTCCGAGCCCCTCCAAGGCGTTAGCCGCCTTCTCAATGGCTCGGATCTGCGCATTGGCCAGGTAGGCGAGGTCCTCGCGACGGTCCTCCAGCAGCGCCACTGCCACGGTGAGCCGGTCGTGATAGAGGTCCGCCACCACGGACTCATTGGAACCGTAGATCATACCGACGGCCTCAATGGTGAACTTCACGGGGTAGTCATCAAGGTCGGATGAATCCAGCCCGGCATGGAACAGCAGCGTGGCTGATTGCAGGAATTTTGGATGCTTCTGCTTATCGAAGCCTTCGATTAGCTCGACGTGGGGAAGTACCGCAGGCAGGTTTCGCCAGAACGCGCGGCCAGGCTCATGCTTAGCTGGCATGTACACGTCCTTGCCATATTCCTTTTTCTTGGATTGGTGCATGGAGTATCGCCACAGACTCATCGGCTCGAAGCGCTGCATCTGCTGCGGCCCCAGCTTGTCGCCCTGAGCTAAGACCACGCCCGTCACGCCGCGACGATTCCCCGCCAGCCGGATGCGGCGGGAATGCCAGGTCAGCAGGCGCGGAATCCCGATCCCGTTCGGATCGGGATTGCCCTTATGCGAATAGTCACGTCGCACGCCGGTCTCGATCTCTGAGCTCTCCCATGTGCAGGCCGCCTCTGGGCTGCCCGGCGCCGGCCCCTGCAAGTGCCCGCTGTCCGCGGGCACCAGGTTCAACATCAGGGTCTCTTCCAGGCTGGCTCCCAGAAGCCACACGGCACCTATTTGCCCACACCATGAGACGCCTATCCCGTACCCTTTCCCGTTTTTCATTAACTTGTCATCAGCGAGCCCTGAATGGGTCCCTGATACATCATAGGCTTGACCGTGAATAACCCAGATCGCGGCCTCGTCCGGCGAAATGCAATCGATGGCACGCCCATGACGGACGGTGAAAAATGGCTTGCGATTAGGGAAATCAGAGATGAGCGTCTCTAGGCCAGACACCGTGCCTTTCGGGGTGTGGAGGTCTGGTCCCTGCATGAACGGGTATCGGCCACCAAACAGATAGAACCGATCCCGCCAGCGTTCAAGATAGGCAAGGATCTCGTCGGTGGGCAGCCCCTGGCGCCACAGTTCCTTCCAGTCATCCTTGTCTTCGAGCGGCACCACCCGGTAGCAGATGGCCTCCAGCACACGCTGGATGGCCATGTTCTGGGTGGGGAGCTCACAGGCGAGGTCTGCGATGTCGTTAGCCCTCAAGAACACGTCGCAGATTCCGAGCCGCTCTACACCCCCGTCCTTCAGCAGAACAGGAATCCATCCCTCGTCGAGCAGGTTGTAGTCAGGTTCTGTCACAGGTCCTGCACCTCCAGTCCTTTCTCTTCGGTGTAGACAACTAGGCGTCCGCACAGTTCAATCTCCAAGCGATCCATGTGATCTGCCACTCGGCGCATCGGAAGAATCAGCTCTCCCTTGAGCAGGGGGTGTTCGAACCACTTCCAGCCTCGGGTGAGTTCATGCTCCCAAACCTCACTGACAATTTCGTCGATCGTGTCGTCCAGGGACACTGAGGGCTTCCGAAACTGCCAGGGTGGCAGCGACACACTCCACGAACGCACTGCCCGGACCAGCTCAGCGCTGGGAAAGGTTCCCGCATCCAGCACGGCGGGCAGGCCATCATCGTCCTGCAGCCACGGTGGAACGACCGGCACATTCCCCATCCCCGGATCAATGGGCACGATGAGCAGCGGGATCTGATCCTCCGTGTCACGCACGGCTGCTTGAGCCCGGACACGCTCCTTGGCTTGAACCTCACCCGTCGACGCATTGCCCTGGAACTTGTCCACGAGAGCATCGCCCTTCCACCGAGGCATCCGGCGATGGTTCAGGCAGTACGCCTTAGCTTTGTGAACGGCCCGGCCCTGGTCCCGCCGGTACTTTTCCACTGCCGTATCCATGGCTTCCTGCCAAGTGACTGCCCCAACCGGCTCTGTTGAATAGGCTCGCTGGGTCAGCGCCGCATAATCCGACGGGCCCGCCACGAGGATTCCATCGGGCTGCCCGGCGAGAATCCCGAGAAAACGGAGGACGCGGTGGTCCCCATACACCACACCGTTTCCACTCCCGTAGGCCCATGGTGCAGCGGCACAATCCTCAACGAGGACATGACAGAGCGCCTCTTCCAGGCCAGACGGGCGCGCATAGCCCACGTGCCGATGCAGACGGCCAATGCGTTGCAGCACCAAGTCCATCGGCGCCGGGTCGGTCACCATGAGGTCAAAGTCGACATCGAGGCTCTGCTCGATGACTTGGGTCGCGACCACGATATGCCGCCTGGGGCGGTGAGTCCGGTCTTTACCGAATAGCCGCAGCATGCGTTTGTCCCGCTCCACCCGATCCACAGCTAGGAACCGCGAATGCAGCAAGCTGGTCTCGTCGCTCCCGAATCGCTCCACGAGCGCGTCATAGGTGTCCTGGGCATCCTTGACGGTGTTGCGGATCACCACCGCGCACCCGCCCTGCGACAGTTTCGCCTCCATGAGATCGCCGAGCGCCTGGTTACCGTTGATCTCCAGCGGGACAATCCTTTTCTGTACATGGGCACCCCCGCCAGGAACGACCTCGCTACGCACGGTCTCACCTTCGTCGCTGACGGTGGTGATCACCGGGTAGCCGATATCCCCCTCCAAAGCCGGATCATCAACCACCTCATGACCGGTTCGCCCCTGCCGATACGCCTTGACGAGCCCTCGGCGGCGTTCGGAGGGCAACGTCGCTGACAGCAACACCACTGGTACCCGGTACATACCCAGCCAGGTCAGCGCCGCCTCAAGGTAGGTCTGCATGTAGGTGTCCGCAGCATGCACCTCGTCGATGAGGACGGCCTTGCCCATCAACCCCAGGTGCCGCATCAGAACGTGCCGCGATTTCAGCGCTGCCAACAACACCTGGTCGATCGTCCCGATCACGACCGGTGGCAGAGTCGGCCGCCACCGCAGCGTCATCCACCGGCTGGCGTGCAGCCCGCTGTCTCCCTGGACCTTATCGTCGCCCTCTTGGTCCTCATCGTCGTAGATCTGCAGAGGCTGAGCATCTTTTTCGAAGAGCTTGAGAAACTCCTCGTTCAGGTCGCTCTTGCCGTGAGCCAGGTTCACCGCAACGCGCTGAGGATTGTCTCGCAGCACAGACTCGATCCAGGCCTTCGAGCGAAGGAACATGGCGTCGGTGGTCGCCTGGGTGGGCAAGGCAATCATGACACCTTGCAGGCCCCGACTCCGCAACAAGACCTCCACCACCGAGAACCCCAGCTCCGTCTTGCCGGACCCAGGCGGCGCTTCGACGATCATCAGGTCGGGACTCATCGACAATGCCATCTCCAGAGCGCGAACCTGCGCCGTCATCGGCTGCATACTTGCGTCCCAACCGAAGCGGTGCCGGTAAAAATCCGCACCGGCCAGGTCCGGCATCTGGGACAACTCCATCGCTTCCGATAAATTCGCGCGCTCCCATCCCGCACGGGCACGAGCCTGCTGCTCGTCTGGCATAAGCGGATTGTCGCGGTCCGCCTGTGGTTGCAGGGGGAAGTAGTCCTCGTTGGAGGCGAGCCAGTCCGCCATCACTACTGTCGATGCATAGGCGGCAGCTACCGCGATCGGGAGCTCGGGTAACCCTGTTCCGGCAGCGTTCTCAATGGGGAACCCGGAACGTCGTGCCATCCAGCGGATAATCTCCTGCCGGGCCTCGTGCCAGCGTGGATCGTCGTAGACCGACCCGGGTCCAGCCCGATAGGCCTTCCTGGCTACCTGAAGCACCCCGGCATCGGGATAGCGGCCGTGGTGTACTCCGACGATCCCAGACCACTGTTGCGCTCTCGAACGGTCGCCGCCCCCAGCTGCCACTGCGTCCTCGAAGGCAAACTGACTGGCGAAACCATGGGGTAGCTCAGCGCGCTGCGGCACCAATCGCTTCTCTGGGACGTCCAGCCCCAGTTCTCGGACGAAGTTCGCTAAAGAAGAACTCTGACAGCAGAAGTGAAGCGAGACCTTGCCGACGTCGTGGATACCGGCCAAAAAGATCAAGGACCTTCGGGCTTTCGTCAGGTCACCGTCCCATACCGAGGCCATAAGGCGTCGGTGATGGTCGGAGAGGTAGTGATCAAACAGTTGTCCGACGACGTCGGCAGCATCCATGAGGTGCTGCGGAACGGACAGCCAATCAGACGGATCTCGCTTACTGCTCTTGGCCCAGAAGGAACGCGCCAGTTCGGAGAGAACTGAAGCGGTAAGAGTCGGCTGAGGCTGCGGAAATCTCGGTTTCTTAAAAACTAAATGATCAGGCTTGTATACGGGTTCACCAGAGCGCGTCATACCGTTTCTTCTTCCCTCCATTGGGCACCACGAGAGAATGGTAGTGGCACTGGTTACACTGCCGCATCTGAGGGCAGAAAACGGTCAGTTTTCTCTGATGACCTTTTACAGCGAGTCGATCAAGTCACGTAGCAGTTGTGACGGTGTCGTGTTCCGTTCGCTGGCGATATCGTTAAGCTTGGCCCTGCGGGCAGCATCGAGTTGCAGCGTGAGAGAACGTGCCTGACCGCCTCCACTGACCGGTGGACCTGCGACTATGGGTCCCAGGTGCGCTCCTGTGTAACCATCTGCCGACTCTGCTTCAGCAGCCCAGCGCTCGATGTCGTCGTCGGTGAATCCCTTGTCGTGCGCCCCCGCCGTCTTGTCCTTGGTGCTTTCTTCCCGCATGAGGCATTGCACCACACGCCGGCGCCCGTCACCACCACTTGAAATGAGTGAGCACTCACTCATACACTCGGACCTCGTGATGACCCGAGCCAAGCCCCTGCCGCCTGACCAGCGGCGGGCGTCGTTGATTGAGGCCACGCGGCAGTTGATCCTGGAGCACGGCCCCGACGTGACGACCCGGCAGGTGGCCAAGGCCGCCGGCGTCGCCGAGGGGACGCTGTTCAGGGTGTTCCCGACGCGGCGTGACCTGATCGCCGCAACCATCGCGGACCAGCTCTCCCCCGAACGGCTCGCAGCCATCTTCGACGCGACGCCTGCCACGTCCACCATCGATGAGACCACTAAGGCCTGCATGTCGACCATGACCAAGTACCTGACGGCCGTCGGGTGGCTCATGCCCAGTCCCGCCCGGGAGGGCAGCCACGACGACCACAAGGCGCAGATCATGGAGCAGTGGAAGGCGCGGGTCGGTGACATCACCTCATGGATGCGTACCCGCCTGGCTCCCTACGAGGCCGAGCTGAACATCCCCCTGGACGACTTCGTGCACCTCGTGGCCACCCTCAGCATGGGTTACGTGCACAACAAGCGCTCTGCGACCCGCCTGAATCCCGAAACCCTGGCACGCCTCGCTCTCGACGGGGCCCGCCGGAAGGAATCCCATTGATCACAAGACTCAACAGACTCATCACCGCCTATCTCAGGCCGTATTGGAAAGAGCTGCTGGCCGCGCTGGCCCTCCAGGTGGTGGCGACCGTCATGTCGCTGTACCTGCCGAACCTGAACGCCCAGATCATCGACGACGGGGTCGTCAAAGGCGACACCGACCTGATCTGGCGCAGCGGCGGCATGATGCTGCTGTTCTCGCTGATCCAGGCGACAGGACAGATCGGGGCCACCTGGTTCGGGGCCCGCACCGCTATGTCGATGGGACGCGACCTGCGGGCCGCCGTCTTCGACCGCGCCCTATCGTTCTCCACCCAGGAAGTGCGCCAGTTCGGGGCGTCCTCCCTGCTGACCCGCAACACCAACGACGTTCTGCAGGTGCAGACGATCGTCCAGACCACCCTGACGATCATCATCGGCGCCCCCATCATGATGGTCGGTGGTTTCATCATGGCCCTGCGCGAGGATGTCGGGCTCTCGTGGATCATCGCGGCCGGGGTCGCGGTGCTGGGCTCGGCCATCGGCCTGCTGGTGGTGTTCGCCGCCCCCCTGTTCCAGCGGATGCAGACCAACCTGGACAACCTCAACCGCGTGCTGCGAGAGCAGATCACCGGCATCCGGGTGATCCGCGCCTTCATCCGCGAGGACCACGAGTCACGCCGCTTCGAGAGGGCGAACGACGACGTCTACAGCGTCACGCTGCGCGCCTCCCGGCTGCTGGTACTGCTGTTCCCCTTCGCCATGTTCATGGTGAACGTCTCTTCGGTGGCGGTGATCTGGTTCGGGGCGTTCCGCATCGACTCTGGCGCCATCCAGCTCGGCCAGCTGACTGCATTCCTCAACTACCTGATCCAGATCCTGATCTCGGTGCTGATGTCGACGATGCTACTGACCCTCGCCCCGCGCGCCGCCGTGTCGGCGGACCGGATCCTGGAGGTGCTGGACACCGAGCCCACGGTCGCTCCGCCGGCCAATCCCGTCACCCCGAAGGAGGCGACGGGGGTCGTCGAGTTCCGTGACGTCACCTTCACCTACCCGGGTGCCGACGCCCCGGCACTGTCGGACCTCTCCTTCACGCTGAACCCCGGCCGCACGACCGCGATCATCGGCTCGACGGGCTCGGGAAAGTCCACCCTGGTGAACCTGATCCCCCGGTTGTTCGACGCGACCGGCGGCGAGGTGCTGATGGACGGCGTCGACGTGCGGCAGCTCGACCCCGATGCCCTGTGGTCGCGCATCGGGCTGGTGCCGCAGAAGCCCTACCTGTTCTCCGGCACCGTGGCCTCCAACCTGCGATACGGCCGTCCCGACGCCACCGACGAGCAGATGTGGGAGGCGCTGCGCATCGCCCAGGCCGCGGACTTCGTCTCGGAGCTCGAAGGCGGCCTGGAGGCGCGCATCGCACAGGGCGGTACGAACGTATCGGGCGGTCAGCGGCAGCGTCTGTCGATCGCCCGGGCCCTGGTCAAGGAGCCTGCCGTCTACGTCTTCGACGACTCCTTCTCGGCCCTTGACGTCGCGACCGACGCCCGGCTGCGTGCCGCACTCGCCCCGGCCACGGCAAACCGCGCCACGCTGATCGTCGCCCAGCGCGTCGCCACCATCCGCTATGCCGACGAGATCCTCGTCCTGGAACACGGGCGTATTGTCGGGCGCGGCACCCACGACGAGCTGCTGGCCAGCAGCCGCACCTACCAGGAGATCGTCGACAGCCAGCTGAGCGCCGAGGAGGCTGCATGAGCGGGGATGAGATGAGCGGGGAGAACACGAAGACCACCGCGAACAAACGCCCCGAGCACGGCCCGGGCAAGATCAGTTTTGAGCCCGGCGGGCCCAGCGGCACCGGCGAGACCGCCGCTACCTTCTTGCCCTCGCTGCGCCGGTTGTTCGCGACCATGAGGCCGCAGCGGGTCATGGTCATCCTCGCGCTGCTGCTGGCCGTCGCCGCAGTCGTGATGTCCACCCTCGGCCCGAAGATCCTCGGCGCGGCCACGGACCTGCTGCTGGCCGGCATCATCGGTAAGAACATGCCCGCCGGGGCCAGCAAGGAGCAGGTCATCGAGGCCGCCCGGGCCAGCGGGGACAACAGCACCCTCGTCGACATGCTGCAACGCGTCGACTTCACCCCCGGCCAGGGCATCGACTTCGCCGCCATCGGCTCGATCCTGCTGCTGGTGCTGGGGCTCTACGTCTTCTCCAGCGTCGCCATCTACGCCGCGAACTGGATGCTGATCGGGGCCTCGCAGAAGTCAGTGCGGCGGATGCGCAGCGACGTCGAGGCCAAGCTCCAGCGCCTTCCCCTGTCGTACTTCGACAAGCAGCCGCGCGGTGAGCTGCTGTCCCGCGTCACCAATGACATCGACAACATCTCGCAGACGCTGATGCAGACCCTGCCGCAGCTGATCAACGCCCTGCTGACGGTGCTCGGCGTGCTGGCCATCATGATGTGGATCTCGTGGCCGCTGGCGCTGGTCACCCTGGTCTCCATCCCGCTGTCGATGTTCATCGTCCCACTCATCATGCGCCGCTCACAGCGTCGCTTCTCGGACATGTGGAAGTCGACGGGTGAGCTCAACTCGGAGATCGAGGAGGCCTACACGGGCCACGCGCTGGTGAAGGTTTTCGGCCGCAAGTCCGAGGTGGAGGCGAACTTCCGCGCCCGCAACAACGAGCTGTTCACCTCGTCGTTCGGGGCACAGTTCCTCTCCGGGATCCTGATGCCCGTGATGTTCCTGGTCGGCAACCTCAACTACGTCGTCGTCGCGGTCTTCGGCGGCTTGCAGGTCGCGACGGGCCAGATGAACATCGGCGACGTGCAGGCCTTCATCCAGTACTCGCGCCAGTTCACCCAGCCGCTGACGCAGCTGGCGTCCATGATGAACCTGCTGCAGTCGGGTGTGGCCTCCGCCGAGCGGGTCTTCGAGCTCCTCGACGCCGACGAGATGTCGCCGGAGCCGGGTCGCGGGCTGACCGCTGAGGGCGGGCACGTCGTCTTTGAGGACGTCACCTTCTCCTACAGCCCCGACCGGCCGCTGATCGAGCACCTGAACCTGGAGGCGAAACCCGGCCAGACGGTCGCGATCGTCGGCCCCACCGGCGCGGGCAAAACCACCCTGGTGAATCTGCTGATGCGCTTCTACGACCTGGACTCCGGGCGCATCCTCCTCGACGGGACGGACATCGCGACGGTGGACCGCCAGGCGCTGCGCGACAACCTGGGCATGGTCCTGCAGGACACGTGGCTGTTCAGCGGCACCATCCGCGACAACATCGCCTACGGCAAGGAGGGAGCCACCGAGGAGGAAATCCTCGCGGCCGCGAAGGCGGCGTTCGTCGACCGCTTCGTCCACTCCCTGCCCGACGGCTACGACACCGTCATCGACGAGGAAGGCAACAACGTCTCGGCGGGCGAGAAGCAGCTCATCACCATCGCCCGGGCGTTCCTATCCGAGCCGGAGCTGCTGATCCTCGACGAGGCCACCTCGTCGGTGGATACCCGCACCGAGCTGCTGCTGCAGAAGGCGATGGCGGCGCTGCGGAGCGGTCGCACGTCGTTCGTGATCGCGCACCGGCTGTCCACCATCCGCGACGCCGACCTGATCCTGGTGATGAACGACGGCGCCATCGTCGAGCAGGGCACGCACTGCGAGCTCCTGGCCGCGAAGGGCCGCTACTACGACCTCTACCAGTCGCAGTTCAATGCCCCCAGGCAGGAGGCGCCCGTTGGCTGAGGGACCGCGGCCACTGGCCCTAGGAGCTGGGAACCCGGGATAATGGCCGCACGACCAGGAGGTACATCATGAGTCATCACGAGATGGACATGGTGGTCCTGATCGCGTGCGGAGTGCTGCTGCTCGGGGTGGCTGCGGTGCGGATCTCGTCGCGCAGCTCCATGCCCGGCCTGCTGCTCTACCTGGGCATCGGCCTTTTCATCGGCGAGGCCGTGCTCGGCATCCGGTTCGACGATGCCCAGCTGGCCTACAACATCTCCGCCCTGCTGGTGGCGCTGCTGCTGTTCGACGGCGGCTTCACCACCCGCTGGTCGGAGTTCAGGCCCGTGGCGGCCCGGGCTGGGCTGCTCGGGACGGTCGGGGTGCTGGTGTCGGTGGCGGTGGCGTCGTCCATCGCGATGCTGGTGTTGGGCGTCGACCTGCGCACCGGCATCCTGATGGCCGCGATGGTCTCGTCCACCGACGCCGCCGCCGTGTTCGCGATCCTGCGGCGCCTGCCCCTGAAGTCGAAGGTGCGCACCACCCTGGAGGGTGAGTCGGGGTTCAACGACCCGCCCGCCATCATCATCGTCACCGTCGTCGTCTCCGACGCCTGGAACCAGATGTCGGTGACGGGAATGATCGCGAACGGGATCTTCCAGCTCGTGGCCGGGGCGCTCATCGGCGCGGCCGTGGCGATGGTGGGGCAGGTCTTCCTGCACCGCATCTCCCTGCCCAGCGCAGGCCTGTATCCCCTCGCGACCCTCGCCATCGCGCTGACCGCCCACTCCGTCGCCGGGGTCATGGGCGGCTCGGGGCTGCTGGCGGCCTACATCGCGGGGCTGTGGCTCGGCAACCAGGCCCTCCCCCACCACTCGGCGACGGAGGGGTTCACGGAGTCGGTGAGCTGGCTGGCGCAGATCGGGCTGTTCGTGCTGCTGGGCCTGCTGGCCTCACCCAGCGAGCTCCCGGCGGCGGTCGTGCCGGCCCTGGTGATCGGGTCGGCGCTGACGTTCATCGCCCGGCCGATCTCGGTTCTCGCCTGCCTGACGCCCTTCCGGGAGAAGCTCAGGACCCAGCTGTTCATCTCGTGGGCGGGGATGCGCGGGGCGCTGCCGATCATGCTCGCGACCATCCCGCTGACGCACAATCTGCCGGGCGCCTCGCACATGTTCCACGTCATCTTCCTACTGGTGGTGATGTTCACCCTCGTGCAGGGGCCGCTGCTGCCGCGTCTCGCCCCCTGGGCCGGGGTGCTGGAGCGGATCTCACCGCGGGAGCTGATGTTCGACTCCTCCCCGCTGGAGGGCATCAACGCCTCCCTCGTCCAGTTCCGGGTCCCCAGGAAGGGACGCCTGGTGGGCATGTGGGTGAAGGACCTGCGACTGCCGCGCGGTGCCGTCGTGTCCATGATCATCCGCGACCAGGAGGTGCTGATCCCGAACCAGGAGCTACGGCTCGAAGCCGGCGACCAGCTGCTGCTCGCCGTCCACTCCGGCCTGGTGGAGCGGGTCCAGGGCCGGCTGACGCTCATCAACGAGCACGGCCCCCTGGCCCGCTGGATAGCCTCCGGTCGCAATCGCCGCCGCCTGCTCGACGGCGACTGACAGCCAGGTCTCCCGCGCCTCTGGAACCCGCGGCATCGGTGCTGAAGGAGGGCAAAGATGTCAACCGATGTTTCAGACGCCATGCAGGACCTCATCCGCCTCCGGCAGCTTCACGAAATCGTGAGCCTCGACTACCGGCGAGGCTTGCGGGCTGTGGCCAATTCTGGAGTCAGCCAGCGCGAGATAGCTCAACGCCTACGAGTCACTCAGCCGACCATCTCCGCGGTGCTCCGCAAAGCCCAGGATCTCCCCCAGGTCGCCGAGGGATTCTCGGGCGCAGGACCCGCAGAGATCTGCCAGCGTTATGCAGCAGGCCTGATCAGCCGCGACCAGCTGATTGACGAGCTCACAAGGTGGCCATACACGCCGGTCAAGGACGACGACCCCTACGACTGGCTCGTCGTCGCTCCTCCAGGATCCTGGGAAGAAGTCACGGACGCTCTATACGAAGGCTGGATAGACGACGATATCTACGATGAAGTGATCCAACGCTCCGAGGAGCAGCACAAGGATCACTAGGTCATGCCAGAATCACACATAGAAACAGTCATTGGCTTGTCGCGTCCCGGCCAGGCGCTCGGCATGGATGCTCCCACCGCCTCGATCAAGAATTCACAATGGTTCACAGCAAACGGGAAACCACGCCGACAAAGGCTTATTCTCCATCGGCAGCTGCTTGACACCTATCGCGCCAAATACCCACACGCAGCCCGAGAGGGCCGTGCAGTCGTGCTGGCGGGGCCACCAGGCGCAGGGAAAAGCACCCTCGAAACCGACTTGCAGCGCATAGCTGAGGGCCGACCACTCGTCGATACATCCCAGATTGCCGCTATGCGCGTCATCGAAACCAGCAGGCCACCGACCTTCCGAGGCAACACCCCTCGGCCGCGGGGAATCGACCGATGATTCTGCCCAACACGCTGCTGCCCTGAGTAACGGGCTGCCGGTGGGGTCCTGCTGGTTTTCCGAAAACTGAAGGTCCTCATCTGCGATGAGGACCTTCACCGTGCGCGAGAGAGGAGTTGAACCTCCACGCCCTTGCGGGCACTGGCACCTGAAGCCAGCGCGTCTACCATTCCGCCACTCGCGCGTCGGGGATGAACTCTAGCACGATGCAACAGACCGTATGCAACTCAGGCCTGACGAGGGCACCGCTTCCATCTACCATGTTGTGTCAGGAGGAACGAATGAGCAATAACCAGTGGCCTGGGCCGTACCAGCCCCAGGGAGGCTACCCGCAGCAACCTCAGCAGCCTCAACCGGGCTATCCCCAGCAGCCCCAGCAGGGCTACCCACAACAACCCCAGCAACCGCAGCAGGGGTACGGGCAGCCGGCTCAGGGGCCTGGATACCAGCAGCCGGGGTACTCGCAACCCGGCTACGGGCAACCCGGTTCCGGCTACCAACAACAACCCGGTTATGGACAGCCTGGCTATGGGCAACCTGGCTACGGACAACAGCCTTATGGCGCCGGCGCCCCCGGGTACGGGCAGCCCGGCCAGGGCATGCCTCCGAAGAAGAACAACAACGGCCTGATCATCGGGCTGATCGCGACGGTTCTGGTGGTCGCCATCGGGCTGGGCATCTTCTGGTTCATCAACCAGAACAACAATCAACAGGCCACCCCCACGACCAGCACGCAGACCACCCCCACCGGGAAGGCCAGTACGTCCAAGGAGCCAACCTCTTCGCCGACAAAGGAGAGCTCCAAGTCCAAGGATCCGACGCCGACCAGGAGCAGCCGTGCCTCAAACGCACCCGACATGCCTGATTCATTCGGCAATTTCACATTGCAGGATAGGAAGGAAATGGTTTCCACCTACACGAGCTCAGACAATAAATTTTTCGTGGCTTCCTACGGTGCCGGCGCGACAGCAGAACTGACTGCCAACGAGTTCGAGGATCCTCAGACCGTTGACGGCTGGATCTGCGGTACGAGCAGCAGCATGCTCATGTGTGCGGCCGATGCACATTCAGGAGTAGTCGTCACAACGCTGCAGGGTGAGAAATCAGCACCCAAAATCGTGGAAGTCTCCAAAACCTTCCTCGAAGCCTGGAAGTAACCCTTTACATAGTCATGGTCAGGAAGCCATGTTCCGGTGAGGCAACACGGCATGGCAGGCAATAGCACATGGCAGGCAATAGCAATAGCCCCTGCGAGGCTCACCAACCCCGCAGGGATCACCACGAGACACAGAGGCAGGGATGAGCAGCAGAGGCCTGGTCGTCAACACCGCCGCCGTGATGACGGCGGTGCTCGTCGGCTCCGGGGCCTGGTGGATCGTTAGCCGCAATGGGGAACCTGCGCAAACGCAGAGTCCGGCTCCCGCGCAGGAAACCAGCAGGCCTGTGGAGGCTCCCCTGATGCCGCAGGCTTTCGGCTACTTCTCGACCGAGCACGCGTCCCCGATCCTGACCAACTACTGGAACGTGGACGGCAGCAACTACCTGATCGCCCTCCACGACAAGATCGCGACGGCGGAGAACGTCATCACGGACCTGAGCGACGCGCAGGTCTTCGACGACTGGACCTGCGGGTACCGGGCGTCCAAGATCAGCTGCGTCACGACTGCCTACAACGCCACCCTCACCACGACCCTGCACCCAGCCACGCCCCTTCCCGAAGCGGCAGAGATCAGTGCAGCCTTCCTGGCCAGCTGGACATAGTGCCCACCCAGCTCCCCACGAAGCATCTTCGGTGAGAAGACCCGCCGATGGGGACGGCAGCTCGCAGAGGGCTTACCATGAGACGCGGGAGGCAGGAATGAGCAACGACCAGCGGTCAGAAGCGGGTGGATCCCACGGTCCGCCAGAGGATCATGCCCACGAGTCGCCGCCAAGGACCGGCAGTGGCCTGAGAACTCTGTCCTTCGGCATCCTCGCCTTTGCCCTCGGATTCGGCACCTGCTGGGTCCTGACGCACCAGGGACAACCAGCTGCGCTCCCCTCCCAGGACACGACCACCAGCGCCCCCACCCCCACGGTCTCCGAGGCCCCTCCCAGCGCCACTGTCTCCGTCTCCGCGGGGATGGACACCCCCCGGGACCCCAGCCCAGCACCCACACCCAGCGACGGATCACCCGCCCCTGGAGCCAGCAAGCAGAACCAGCAGCCCAGCAGCTCCGCGAGCACAATCCCCAACATGCCCTCGTCGTTCAACGACTTCAAGAACTCCGCGCCGAACCCCAACATGACCATCTACTACAAGGGAACGGTTTTCTTCCGGGCTCTGTACCTGGAAGGTGACAAGGCGTTCGAGACCATGACCCGGGACTTGAAGAACCCCCAGAGCATCGACGGCTGGACCTGCGGCATCGACGAGTTCGGCGGAGCCAAGTCCCTGAACTGCGTGACCACCACGCATGGTGGGGCGGTTAACACCTCTATGGGGGCCGACGCGGAGGTCGCGACCCTGGTGGCGAACAGCAAAGCCTTCGTTGAGGCCTGGAGATAAAAGATCCCCGGCTGTGTGGGTTTTCGGCCCGGCGGCGGCGCTCCGGCAATAGCATCGGTACCGTACCAGCCGTCCGGAGAAAGCAGCCATGAATCATCAGCCCGCCTCACCAGACAACGGACTGCGCGTCGCCTTCGTCACCATGCACACCTCGCCCCTGGAGCGGGCCGGCACCGCGGACGCAGGCGGCATGAATGTGCTGATCGGCGCGCTGGCGCGGGCGCTGGGGCTGCTCGGGGTGAGGGTGGAGTTCCTGACCCGCCGCACCGACCCCGGCCAGCCGGACCTGGAGGAGGTGGCCCCGTCGGTGACGCTGCGCCGCCTGCCAGCAGGTCCCCCCTCGCCGCTGCCGAAGAGCGAGATCGACCAGCACATCGACGAGTTCCGGGCTGGGATGGAGGCCTTGGAGCCCTACGACCTGGTGCACTCCCACCACTGGATGTCGGGGGTGGCGGCGCTGCCCGTGGCGCGCGCCTGGGGGGTGCCGCATGTGATGACCTTCCATTCGGTGGCGGCCCACCCGAACTCACCGCTGCGCGATGGCGAACCCCCCGAGTCACCCGCCCGGGTGGACGGCGAAGTGGTGTGCGCGGAGCAGTCGGACCTGGTGCTGTGCGTCTCCCGGCACGAGGCGGCCGTGGTCATCGGTCGGTGCGGCGCAGACCCGGAGCGGGTCCGGATCGTGTGGCCGGGGGTCAACGTGGAGCTGTTCCATCCTGCGACAGGCCCCTGGAATCCCCCGGGTGTGCGGCCCGGATACGTCGTGTTCGCGGCGCGTCTGCAACCACTCAAGGCACCTGATGTCGCGATCCGCGCCCTGTCCCACCTGCCCGGCGACATCCGCCCCGACCTGGCGTTGATCGGTGAGACGTCGGCGGACTTCGCGGACTATGAGGCGGAGCTTCACTCCCTCGTCCGCGGGCTGGGCCTGGAAGACCAGGTGCATTTCCTACACGGCCAGGACCGCGCCAGCCTGGCCCAGATCATCCGCCACTCCTTGGTGATGCTGGTGCCGTCGTACTCCGAGACCTTCGGCCTGATCGCCTTGGAGGCGTCGGCGTCGGGGATCCCCGTCCTGGCGGCCGCAGCGGGAGGCCTGACCGAGGCCATCTGCAACACCCACACCGGGCTGCTGATCCCCACCCACGACCCCCGCGACTGGGCTGCGGCACTCGCGTCACTACTCACCGACGCCCAGCTGCGCCAGTTCCTGGGCGCGACCGGCAGAGAGCGGGCGCTGACAATGACCTGGTCGCGTTCCGCTGAGAGCACCCTCCGGCAGTACCGTAGGTTGTTGTGAGAATAACCTTCATCCACGCCCATCCCGATGACGAGACCCTCGCGACGGGGGCGCTGATCGCCTGGCTGGTAGCGTCCGGGCATGAGGTGTCGCTGCTGACAGCGACCAGAGGCGAACGCGGCGAGGTGGTGCCGGGACCGCTGTCACACCTGGCGGACACCCAGAAGCTGGAGGCCCACCGGGAGCGTGAACTGGCCGGGGCGCTGAGGGTTTTGGGGGTCTCGCGTCACGGTTTCCTGGGCGATGCGCCGGGTTCCGGCCGCCGGTACCGCGACTCAGGGATGCGCTGGGTCAGGGAGGGGGTGGCGGGACCCGCTAAGGACGTGGAACCTGGAGCGCTGTGCACAGCAGACCCCGGTGACATAGTGGCGGACCTTGAGTCGTGGATCCATCACGTCGCAGCCGAACTCGTCATCTCCTATGACAAAGACGGCGGCTACGGGCACCCCGACCACGTCCGGCTGCACTACACCGCCGTCGTGGCCGCGCAGCAGCAGAAGGTGGGGTTCGCCTCGATCGTCCACCACCCAGGCAATGGCGTCTACTGGTTCGACCTGCAGCACCTGGAACCCGTCGTGGAGCGGGCCCTGACCCACCACGCCTCCCAGCTGACCACGCACGGCGACGGCACCCTCACCCACTCCGGCGGCCAGCTCGATTCGGTCACCACCTCCGTGGGTCTGCTGCCCTCCGACCAGACCCCAGGGGCTGTGACACTGGTCAATTCGCTGGCTCGCTAGGTCGCCAACCCCAGCCATTCCAGTCGGCCTGAGACCCTGCGCACCGACCCGCCAGGCACCAGGACCGGACCCTGCCCGCGCCACGACACCACCAGGTCGTCGACCGCGGCGACGTGCACCTGCCCGGCGAGGCAGCCATGGTTCCTCAGCCAGCTGAGCAGCATCCTGCCCCGGAGGGCATCCGGCTGCGCCGCCAGGACTGCGACGTCAAGCGCATCACCCCTGACGGCCCGGGTGAGGGCCAGCTCCGCCAGCTCGTCGAGGAGGTCGGCGTCGCGGCGAGCCAGCTTGGCGGTGCGGGCCAAGCCGACGGCGACGTCGCGGCCCAGCTCGGCGCCGAGCAGCGCCAGCACCGACCGGGCCCGGACCCGCGCGAATCGCGGGTCGGAGTTCATCGGGTCGCTCCACCAGTCGATGCCCCATTCCCGGCAGGCGGCCTC
>ERZ773054.406-NODE-406-length-34779-cov-6.113034_pt1 | contig 34779 bp, 37 predicted proteins | sample MGYA00580630_ERZ773054 | MGnify/ENA primary metagenome ERZ773054 (study PRJEB29015, sample SAMEA2737994) | human oral metagenome | biome: human oral; feature: human-associated habitat; material: dental | place: China | collected 2115 ... | reverse complement strand
CGGCGGCAACGAGATACTCTTCGGCGAACGAACGGCGAAGTACAAACAGTTTGTCAGCAACTGCTTCGAGGTGTGCCCACGGCAGGCTCTACACGCCAAGACACTTGGTTTTGTACACCCCACGACGGGCGAGGAGTTGTTTTTCGACACCGAACTACCCCACGACTTCCAAGCTCTGCTCGACAAATGGGAGCGCTACTCACTCGCCTGATTATTTGCAGATGTCGGGAGGAAGTGTCGGTACAATCGATAAAAATTGATTATCTTTGCGCGTTATAAAATACATTTACATACGACTAAAAAAGTATTGTTTTATGAAGAAATCGTTTTTTGTTATTATGGCAGCATTTACACTGTTTTCTTGCGGCGAAAAGGCTTATGTATCAGACCTGAAGACGCCGTCTATCGATGAGTTCGACTATAAGGTAGAGGAGTTTGCCGATATGGGTATACTTCGCTACAGAGTGCCCGATATAGAGTCGCTCTCTACCGCTCAGAAAGAACTTCTCTACTATCTTACAGAAGCTGCTTTACAGGGTCGCGACATACTTTACGACCAAAATTGCAAGTGGAATCTCCCTATCCGCCGTGCTCTGGAGGCAGTCTATACGAATACCAAAGACCGAACTTCCGACAACTTCAAGGGCTTGGAGCTCTATCTGAAAGAGGTTTGGGTATCGAACGGTATTCATCATCATTACTCTGGCGATAAGTTTACGCCTCACTTCGAGCAAAAATATTTCGTCGACGAGGTAAGGAAAGTACCCACCAAAGCTCTCCGCCTGCAAAAAGGACAGACTGTCGACGGTCTGTTGGCAGATATATTGCCCGTTATCTTCGACCCCAAACTGTATGCCAAGAAGACCAATCAGGCATCGGGCGTAGACCTTATAGCAACGTCGGCAGGCAACTATTACGATGGAGGTATTACTCAGAAAGAGGCTGAAGAGTTCTATGCAAAGATGAAAGATACCACCGACCGCCAACCCGTTATGTACGGGCTGAACTCTAAGCTGGTAAAACGTGACGGTGTAGTCTCCGAAGAGGTCTACCGCATCGGAGGGCTCTATTCGACTGCTCTGGAAAAGGTCGTTTATTGGCTGCAAAAAGCTGCTGCCGTTGCCGAAAACGACGCACAGAAGGCAGCTATCGACAAACTGATACAATTCTACAAGAGCGGTAGTCTCAAAGACTTCGACGCCTACTCTATCCTATGGGTAAACGATACCGCTTCGCAGATAGACGTTGTAAACGGCTTCATCGAAAGCTACGGCGACCCGCTCGGTATGAAAGCCAGCTGGGAGTCGCTGGTAAACTTCAAGAACATGGAGGCTACCAAACGCACCGAAATCATCAGTGCCAACGCACAGTGGTTCGAGCGTAACTCGCCTGCCGAAGACCGCTTCAAGAAAGATAATGTCAAGGGTATCACTGCCAAAGTCATCACCGCCGCCATACTTGCAGGCGACTGCTACCCCACTACTCCTATCGGTATCAATCTGCCCAACTCCAACTGGATACGTGCCGAACACGGCTCCAAGTCGGTAACCATCGAGAACCTCACCGAAGCATACAGCCAAGTAGCCAAAGGCAACGGCTTTGCCGAAGAGTTCTACTGGAGTCCCGCCGAGGTAGAGCTTGTAAACAAATACTCCAACCTTACGAGCAACCTGCATACCGACCTACACGAGTGTCTGGGACACGCCTCGGGCAAGCTGCTGCCGGGTGTAGACCCCGATGCTCTGAAAGCATACGGCTCCACTATCGAAGAGGGACGTGCCGACCTGTTTGCTCTCTACTTTATGGGCGACCGCAAAATGGTAGAACTCGGTCTATTGCCCGATACCAACGCCTACAAAGCAGAGTACTATACATATCTTACAAACGGTCTGCTTACACAGCTCACCCGCATAGTACCGGGCAACAATATCGAAGAGGCTCACATGCGAAACCGTCAGATGATAGCCCGCTGGGTGCTGGAGAAATCCAAAGACGACAAGGCGGTCGAAATGGTCGAAAGAGACGGTGAAATGTTCGTTAAGGTAAACGACTACAAAAAGATAAAACAGCACTTCGGCGAACTCTTGGCGCTGGTACAGCTCATAAAATCTACGGGAGACTATCGTGCTGCACACGACTTGGTCGAAAACTACGGCGTACGCGTCGATAAGGCTATCAACCAACAGATACGCGACCGCTACGCACAGCTCAATATCAAACCTTACAAAGGTTTTGTAAACCCCGTATATACGCCCGTTTACGACAAACACGGTAAATTCGTCGACATCAAAATCGACTATACCGAAGGCTTCGCCGAGCAACACCTACGCTATTCGCGCGACTACTCCAACCTATAACGGCTCTCGGGTACGGACAATAAATAAGGACTGATTTTCATTTAGAAATTCAGTCCTTTTGTTTATTTTTGCTTGTACCACCAAAACAGAATAAAAAAAACATATAAAAGTAATTGTTTTATTCGATAATTGTTTTAACAGTATTTTAACGTAGAAATAATATATCGAACCTATTTAGTACCTTTGTCGCTCGGTTATGAGCGATAAAGAAAAAATAAAGTGGCAGGGACGTACCGGCGGCGGCAACCTCGGCCAACGTCTCCTGATAACACTGCTGCGAGTAGTCCCTATAAGGCTGATATACTGCGTTTCGGCAGCGACAGTGCCGTTTTATATCATATTTGCATATAGTAGATACAGAGCAATATACCGATATTTCAGAGAGCAGTGGAGGCTCTCGCCTTGTGGGGCATTCTGTCGAGCGTATCGCAATCACGTGATTTTCTCGCAGATAGTGGTAGATAGATTTGCCGTATTTGCGGGTAAAAAAGATATTTTCGATACCGAAATAGAGGGTTACGACATTTTCGACGAGCTAAACCGACATAGCAAGGGATTCGTAATGGTCAGTTCGCATATCGGTAATTACGAAATAACGGGTTACGTACTGAAACCCGACAAAAAGAGGATAAATAGCCTTGTTTTCGCTTCAGAGACTGCTCTGGTAGCTCAAAACCGCTTAGCCATAATGGGCGACAACAATATAAATATCGTACCCGTTGCCGACGATATGTCGCATATATTTACCGTAAGCCACGCTCTGCAAGATGGGCAGATAGTATCGGCAGTAGCCGACCGTATCAACGGTTCCGACAAGCACATAAAATGTCGGCTGCTACAAGGAGAGGCTCTCTTTCCTGAGGGCATATTTACTCTGGCGGCAACATTCGAAGTGGAGGTCGTAGCGGTATTTACGCTCAAGGTATCGCCCACAAAGTATCGCACCCTGATACGTCGGCTCGAAATCGGCTCCCCCGCAGACGGTACGGCGTTATCGAAGAGTCGGCGAGCTTCGCTACTTGTGGAAGCCTACGCTATGGAGATGGAAAAAGTATTGGCACAATACCCCGAGCAGTGGTTCAATTTCTACGATTTTTGGCAATGAGGTTTTGGCGGCAAAAAAACAATGATAATCAAGTAATTTGTTCGCTGCGACAGCGGTCGATGAAGTCCCATATCTCATCCGGCTTGTCGGGGAGAAACCAATGTATCGTAGGGTCGCCGTTGAACCACGAGAGTTGTTTCTTGGCATAATGGCGAGTATTTCGCTGAATAAGCTCTATGGCTCTATCGAGACTGTATTCGCCCTCGATATGCGAAAACATTTCTTTGTATCCGACTGTATTCAAGGCGTTAAGGTGTCGGCGGTCGTAGACCGATATAGCCTCTTGGTATAGCCCTTGCTCGATCATTTCGTTTACACGCCTGTTTATCCTTTCGTACAGCAATTCTCGAGGAAGGCAGACTCCTATTTTCACTATCTTAAACGAACGTTGTTTTACGCTGTTTGTGCGTATCTCGGAGAATCGACGCCCTGTCTGGTAGCATACTTCAAGGGCGTGCAGCATACGCTTCACGTTGCGTAAATCCACTTCGCCGTAATGCTGTGGGTCGACGAGCCTAAGACGTCGCCTGACCTCTTCTATACCGTGCTCTTCGTATATACGGCGCACGTCGGTACGAATCTCGTCGTCGATAGCGGGTATGTCGTCGATACCCTTACAAACGGCATCGATATACAGCATCGAGCCACCTACCATTAGCGCACAGCCATTTACTGCAATTTCTTGCTCTATCACAGGGATAGCGTCCGTTTCGAATTGTCCGGCACTGTAATGCTCTTCTATCGACCGAGTAGCTATAAAGTGATGCCTTACCTTGCTAAGCTGCAATGCCGAGGGCGAAGCCACTCCGATACAGAGCTCTCGATATATCTGACGCGAATCGCACGAAACGATAGACGTCTCGAGCCGCAGGGCGACGTCGATACTGAGGTCGGTCTTGCCCACGCCCGTAGGTCCGAGTATGACGAAAAGCGTATTCATTTTCTTAGAGTCGTAAGCGATAGATTGCAAGGTTGTTTTGTCGGGTAAAAGACAAAAGTCTTTTGCCCGCCGGAGGCTGTCGTTTTTTTAGACAAAATACAGCGAATATCAGAGACTCCACTCGAAGCCCTCTTTGGTATCTTTCACCACGAATCCGTACGATGCCAATTCGTCTCTTATCCTATCGGACAATGCCCAGTTTTTGCTTTGCTTTGCCTCCAATCGAAGCGATAATAGAAGGTCTACGGCTTTTTTGTAACTATCGAGATATTTCGAGCTGCTTTGTTCGGTCTGCAAACCGAGTATATCGATATATGTGTCAAACAGCTCTTTAAGCGAATCGAGGTCTGTTTGCGATATTGTTGCTTTGGTGTCGTAGACTGTGTTTATAGCTTTAGCGGCATCGAATAGATGCGATATTACTATCGGAGTATTGAGGTCGTCGTTCATAGCTTCGCGACACATCGTAGCCCAATCTTTCGTCTCTACCGAAGTAGTAGCCGACGGAGTTATTTTCTGTAGTCGGTCGTATGCCTCTGTCAGTCGCGATAGTCCTTTCTGCGATGCTATAAGGGCCTCGTTAGAGAAGTCGACCGTACTTCGATAGTGTGCCTGTAAGATGAAAAATCTTATTGTCATCGGCGAATAGGCGCTGTCGAGCAGTTTGTGTGAGCCTGTGAAAAACTCTTCGAGTGTGATGAAGTTTCCCAACGACTTACCCATCTTCTGCCCATTGATGGTAATCATGTTGTTGTGCATCCAATATTTCACCGCCTGGTGTCCGACAGCAGCTACCGACTGGGCTATCTCGCATTCATGGTGTGGAAATATAAGGTCCATACCGCCACCGTGTATATCGAACTGCTCACCGAGGTACTTCTGACCCATAGCCGAGCATTCGAGGTGCCAGCCTGGGAAACCGTCGCTCCACTCAGAGTGCCAACGCATTATATGCTCGGCAGAGGCTTTTTTCCAAAGTGCAAAATCGACACTACGACGCTTCTCGCTCTGTCCGTCGAGGCTACGAGTATTCTCTACGATATCGTCTATATTTCTGCCCGATAATATGCCGTAGCGGTGATGTTTATTGTATATTTCGACGTCGAAATATACCGAGCCGCCGCTCTCGTAGGCAAAACCGCTCTCGAGTATCTTGCGTGCGTACTCTATCTGCTCGGGAATATGCCCCGATGCTCTCGGTTCTATCGATGGCGGCAATACGTTGAGAGCCCTCATTGCATCGTGGTACCTGAGAGTAAAATGCTGTACCACCTCCATCGGTTCGAGCTGCTCGAGACGTGCTTTTTTCTCTATCTTGTCTTCGCCGTCGTCGGCATCGTGTTCGAGATGACCCACATCGGTGATATTGCGTACGTATCTCACTTTATAACCGCTGTATTTCAGCCATCTGAAAAGAATATCGAACGTTATGGCAGGGCGTGCGTGTCCTAAGTGTGCATCGCCGTATACAGTAGGTCCGCATACGTACATACCTACCATAGGCTCTTTGATCGGTACGAATAGCTCTTTTTTTCTACTAAGGGTATTGTGAATATATAGTTGATGCTCCATTTATAAAATCATTAAAAGTGTCTCTTCTTATTTCACGGCAAATCAATGCTTCTCCAGCCCGAAGGTAAAGCCTTGTCGAACACGCTCTATGAGTTCGGGAACGATATCTTGATACAATCCGCAGATACCGAAGTCTGCATAGCGGAAAATGTTTGCTTTCGGGTTTTGGTCTATTGCAACGATAATGCCCGACTCTTTGATACCTGCAATATGCTGTATTGCTCCGCTTATGCCGATAGCTACGTAGACCTTCGGACGAACGGTCTTGCCCGTCTGTCCTATCTGTCGTGCATATTCGGCGTATCCTTCGTCGACTACTACGCGGCTGCAAGCCCATTCGGCTTTCAGTCCTTGGTCTTTGAGAGCTTGTGCGAGTTCTTTGACGAGTTTGAGGTCGTCGCCTGTGGTGCCTCGTCCGCCTGCAACGATTATATCAGCCTCGAACAACGACGCCAGACCGCCCTCGCCACGAACTGTTTCGAGTATACTCGTGGCGTATGTATCGGCATTAAGCGACGGGGTGAAGTCTATCACTTCGCCCGTACGTCCTTCTACACGTTCGGGGACGGCAAATGTGCCTGCACGTGCTGTCGATATTTGCGGGTATACGAATCCGAGTATCGTTGCCAACTTGCTTTCGCCGTATGTCGGGCGGCGGCTGTGCAGTATCGGGCGTATGATACGCTTGTTCTTTTTGTCGATGTAGTCGCCTATCTCGAGTCCCGTACAGTCGGCTGTAACTCCCGACCCTGTCTTCATACCGATACGGGGGGCGAGCTCGCGACCTGCCGTAGTGGCGGCAAAGAGCGTTATCTCGGGTTTGTATCGATGTATTATTTGTGCGATAATCTCTGCAAACGGCAGTATAAGGTACTCTTCGAGTTTGTCGTTCTCTACGATAATCACTTTGTCGGAGCCGTGTTCGAATAGCGTCGTAGCAAGCGGTCGTACATTTTTACCGATAAGTACTGTGGTGATTTTGGTATCGCCTCCGAGTTGGTCTGCCAAGTGGCGTGCCGGCGTAAGCAGTTCTATCGAAGGGCGTGCTATTTTGCCGTTCACCACCTCTGCCCACGTGAGTATGCCTTTGTTGTCGCCTCTGAGGTCTACTGCCTCGAGCCCTGTGGTGTCTGCCTCTTTTTGGGCTTTCTCTGCTTTCTTCTCCAGCTTGTTGCCTCCTTTTTTGATGTTATCCATAAGGGAGTCGACAAGTTGTTCTTCGTTCTGTCCACTGCACATTACAATCGGCGGGCGGTCAGACTCTATATTTTCCACGCCTGCCACGATAGTGGGCGAGCCGTTGATACCTATCTTTTTTTGCTCTTCGGCAGACATACCGATGTCGTCGACAGTCCTCATATTTATTGTGGCTCTTCGTGCTTTGATGGCTCCGATAAGCGACGGTTTACGCGGTTTGATACCTGTCGGGGTAAACGATATAACGCACGGCATCGGCAGTTTTAGCATCTGGTATCCCCCTTCGATTATACGGCGTGCAGTGATAGTACCATCGTCGTTCGGTTCGATGCGTTCTACAAATGTAGCCTGCGGTATACCGAGAGCTTCGGCTACCTGCGACGGCACGTGAGCGGTGTCGCCGTCGGAGGTCTGTCTGCCTGCAAATATTACGAACGGTTCTTTGGAGTCTTTCGAGAAACCCATATTGCGTAGCATAGTCGATATAGCAAGCCCTGTGGCGTAGGTGTCGGAGCCGCCGAGCTTACGGTCGCTAAGCAGATATGCTTCGTCGTAGCCCATAGAGATAGCCGTACGTAGAGCCGTCTCGAAAGAGGCAGGTCCCATCGAGCATACTATCATACGGGCATCGGGGTATTTTTTCTTCAACTGCAAGCCTGCTTCCAGACCAAATTGGCAGTCGATATTGATGATTGATTTTGCTTTGGTTCTGTCCATCAGTCCGTCGTCGCCCATTCTCATCTCCGAGGGCAGAGGGACTTGTTTTATTAACGATATTATAGTAAGTGCCATATTGTATTTTCTTTATTCTTTTGGTAATAATAAAATTAAAAATGAGAGTTACATATATTTATAATCGGGTCCATTGCCTCCGTTCGGTACGTTCCAGGTGATGGCGGCGTGCGGTTCTTTGATGTCGCAGCTTTTGCAGTGCAGACAGTTTTCGTTATGAATACGTATCTCTTTTTTGCCTGTCGTCTTGTCGGTGTGTATTTCGAATACTTCGCCCGGGCAGAAATATTGGCACGGAGCATCGTACTTTTTGATGTTTATATCGCGAAACTCTTTTTCGTTGTTGATATGCAGGTGGATACGTTGTTCTTCGTCGTGTTGTGTGCCCGAATAATATACGTCGTCCACTTTGCTGCGATTGTAAGGCTTGTCTATGTCGTACGACGCCCATTTGTCTTTGAACAGCGGTTTCTTGGCGTTGTCGACCGTCTTTGTCGACCGATAATCGTTGTGCGTAGCGAGTTTGCCTGCAAAACCTGCACCGCCCGTAATAAGCTGTGTACCAAAGTTGAACATTCCTACCAAGGTCCCTTTCGTAAATCCCTGGCGGAAGTTGCGGCACTTGTACATCTCTTTGTAGATGGGGCTTTGCTGTACGTATTGTTCGTAGTTTTTGAGCGTATTTTTCGAGAAATCGTTTTTGACGAAAGCATCGCAAGCAGCTTTGGCAGCCGACATACCCGAATATATCGATAGGTGGATACCTTTCAGTGCGGGCATAGCGAGGAATCCTGCCGAGTCGCCCACTATCATTGCGTTGTTGAGGAAATATTTCGTCAGAGAGTAATATCCGCCTTCGGGCAGTGTCTTGGCTCCGTATTCGAGTATTTTACCCTCTTTGACGAACTTCTCTACAAACGGATGTGTCTTCCATATTTGGAAGGCGTGGTATATGTCGTATGTCGGGTCGGTAAAATCGAGTCCGAGTACCAAACCGACGGCTACTTTATTGTCTTTCAGCCCATAAATAAAGCCCCCGCCGAATACATTGTCGTTCATAGCAGGGAATCCCATAGTGTGATACACCTCGCCTGCTTTGATAGTGCCTTCGGGTACACTAAACAACTCCTTGACTCCCAACGAGTATATCTGTGGATTTCTGCCCTGTTGCAGGTTTTTCTTCTCTATGAGTTTTTTTGCCAAACTACCGCGAGTACCTTCGGCAAATATTGTGATAGAGGCTTCTACACGAGTGCCTTCTACGAAATTTTCGAGTTTGTTGCCATCGTGGTCTATGCCTGTGTCGATACATTTCGCTCCGGCTACATCGCCTTTCTCGTCGTACAATATATCGCTCATCGAGAATCCGGGGTAGATGTCCACTCCCTTTTCGGTTGCTTTGGCTGCGAGGTATCGGCATATCTCGCAGAGCGAGGCACAGTAGTTGCCGCTATTGCCCATATAAGGCGGGTGAAACGGTACTTTGAGAGAGCTCTTTTCGTTTTGTAGAAAATACATCTCGTCCGATGCCACTTTGCTGTCGAAAGGTATTTCGTCGAAGTTTACATTGGGGAGTAAGTCTCTGAATGCCTGTGGTTTGATTACTGCTCCCGACAGTATGTGCGACCCTACCGACTGACCTTTGTCCACAACGATAATTTGTTTCTCTATGCCGTTGGTTTTCAGTAAATCAGCCAGATGTATGGCGGTAGCCAGCCCCGATGGTCCGGCTCCGATTATTAAAACGTCAGTTTTTACGGTATTGTTCATTTATTTAAGATTTTATTTTTAGTTATTTTTGGATTAATAATTTTCTATTTTATTGCCTTAAAGCTCATATCAAGACTTTTGATGGAGTGTGTCAGAGCTCCGACCGATATGTAGTCGACGCCTGCCAATGCGTATTCTCTGATTGTCGTTTCGGTGATACCGCCCGACGACTCTGTCTCGAACCTGCCTCCGATGATTTCTACCGCTTTACGTGTGTCGGCTACCGAGAAATTGTCGAGCATAATGCGATTGACGTTGCCTGAGGCAAGTACTTCGTTAAGTTCGTCGAAATTGCGGACTTCTATCTCTACTTTTAAATTTTTATTATTGTCTTTCAGGTACTTGTTGGCTCTGTCTATCGCTTGCGATATACCTCCTGCGAAGTCTATATGGTTGTCTTTGAGCAGTATCATATCGTACAAGCCTATCCTGTGGTTGCAGCCGCCACCGATTAGCACAGCCTCTTTCTCGAGCATACGCAGTCCGGGAGTGGTCTTACGAGTATCGAGTACTCGTGTCCGAGTGCCTTCGAGCAGTTTTACGTACTCACGTGTTCGTGTAGCTATTCCGCTCATTCGCTGCATGATGTTGAGCATCAGACGTTCGGTTTGCAGCAACGACCGTACTTTACCCTCTACCTCGAAGGCGATGTCTTGCGGTTTTACCTCGTCGCCGTCGTGCATATATTGCGTTATGCGGAGTTCTTTGTCGAATATCTCAAACACTTTTTTGGCTACCTCGATGCCCGCTATTATGCCTGTGTCTTTGACTATCAGCCTCGAGCGTCCTATGGCATCTGCCGGGATACAGCAGAGCGTAGTATGGTCTCCATCACCTATATCTTCTGCCAACCAGTGTTTTATATCTTGTTCGAGCATCTTTTATCGGAACTATTAAAATTATTACTTACCGAAGATTATTTTATAATTGTTTGTCTATAACCTCTCTATGCTTACATTGTTGTTCCTCAGACGATAAATAAAGCAACCCGTATTGAGGAAAGCATTATTTTGTTTCGTGAAATTGAATGTAGACTGCTGCAAAGCAATATCTTGCGGGAAGATGAGTTGTTTGTTGGGTTGCAGAGCCTTACAGAAATATAGAGTGATATCGTATCCGAGCAGGTCGTAGTTCGGCGTGGATTGAGCCTTGCTGCGAGTCGGGAAATAGTTGTTGTACGACGATATGTATTTGTTTGTGGGAGCGGTATTAAAGAGTGAATAGGAGACAAGGTCTTTGTTTTTAAGCGATTTGTCTTTCTGTGCGTAATCGAAGATATTGTGTTCAGTTACGAAAGTAATGTTTCGTGTGTTGTTGTCGAACATATCGATAAGCTCCTGAAAATCACTTGTCTGACACTGCCTTATTACCATAAGGTTATGTTTGTTGTTGTTTGCGATAGAGGCTATTTTGTCTTTCGATATATCGCTGATATTCAGCTTTACATACCGTACCGATTTTAATTTCATTAGTCGTTCGAGCTGTTCGGGTAGTGTGTAAAAAGACTTCTCATTCTCCTCGTTAGAGAAGTATACCATATATATATTATTGTCTTTGAACTTGTTGAAGATATTTGCAGCCACTATCTTATCTAAGTCGTTAGGTACGGGGTTGAATTGATATTGCTGTGCATATCGATCGGAATTGCTTATGTTAGAGGTGAACGGTACTACCTGCACAATATTATTTTTTTTCGCAAAACTTGCTACCTGAGAGATTTGTTCGGGATAGGCGGGTCCTATAATGAGGTCAATGTCTTTGGGTAGTTTACTTTTTACTATCTCTTGTGTTTTCGATGTCCCGAGCTGAGTATCGAAGGTATATACCTCCAGCGAAACCCCACTTGTTTTGATGTCTTCCATTGCTATGAGCGAACCTCTATAGAAGTCGATGAAACGTTCGATATTGACGTTTCGCTCGTTTTCGCCTATCGAGAAGGGCAGTAGGTAGGCTATCTTGTATGTTCGTGTATTGCCGTCGGTTGTGTCGCCGAGCGTTTTTTCCGCAGATGCTATGAATATGGTATCTCCGTATTTTAGCCCTTCGGTCTGTAGGCGAGGGTTTCGGCGAAATAGGTCTTCTTTGCTGATATTGTATTGTTTACATATACCGTATATAGTCTCTTTGGGCTGCACTAAATGATATAGTTCGTTTCCCGAAGTTTTGGGAATATTTTTCTCGTCGATGGGTATCTGCAAAATATCGCCCTTTTTTATGCCGTCTTGTGCGTAAGGATTAGCTTCTATAATCTCGTTGATAGAGACACCAAATTGTTTGCTAATGCTATACAAGGTCTCTTTTTTGTTTTTTACCTCGTATGTAACATACTTTTTTTTGACGTTTCGATTGCTTGTATTCGATGTGGGAGGCGATTGAGTATCATTTATCTGATTTATAACTCTCTCTTGCTCTTCTCCTTTGGTCATATTCGATATAGGAATCTTGAGAGTTTGCCCTATTTTGATGGTATTACCTTGTATTTCGGGATTCATACCGACGATATCGCTTTGTTCGACTCCATACATTTTACTGATGGAATACAGAGTTTGTTTTGCTAATACCTTGTGTTCTATTATCTTTTTTTGATAACTGCTTTTTTGCATAGACTTACTGCCATTACCCTTATTTACAGGTATGTATAGAGTCTGTCCTGCCTTTATAGCTTCGGTGATACCCGGATTTGCCTTGTATATGTCTGCTTGCAATACATTGAATTTCTTGCTTATACGATATAGTCCTTCGCTTGCCTCTACCGTATATACATAGTATTCCACTCCGTTGATATTCTGTATAGGGTAGTTTTGGGCAGTACTTATTATACTTATCAAGAACGATATCGTTATGTATGTCAATTTTTTCATAAATGTCTTTTATTAAATAATTTGTTGATAGATAGTGTCATTGTTTTATAGCTACGATAGTTGTAAAGAAAGAGCTTTCATAGTATTTGCGGGCGATTTCCTTTTATATAAGATATCGTAGACGGCATCGGCTATCGGTATATTTACTTGGAAATCTTCGTTTATCTCGTTGATACACTTGGTGGCATAGTATCCTTCGGCTATCATCTCCATCTCCATTTGAGCTGTTTTTACCGAATATCCTTTGCCTACCATCGTACCAAAAGTACGGTTGCGACTGAAACGCGAATATGCCGTAACGAGCAAGTCGCCCAAATATACGCTCTCTTGCAAGTCGCGATGATGAGGAACGGCTGCATTGCAGAAGCGATTCATCTCCTGTATAGCATTGGAAATCAGTACTGCTTGGAAGTTGTCGCCATACTTGAGTCCATGACAGATTCCTACTGCTATGGCATAAATATTTTTCATAACCGACGACAATTCTATACCGTTAACATCTTCGCTTACATAGGTTTGCGTATAGCTATTGGTCATCATAGAGGCAATCTGTTTGGCGAGTTCGCGATTTTTACAGCCGATGGTAAGATACGACATACGTTCGAGCGCCACCTCTTCGGCGTGGCAAGGACCCGACAGTACCGCTATTTGCTCCATTGGTACGTTGTAGTGAGTATTGAAATATTCCGATAGTATCATATTTTCGTCGGGGACAATACCTTTTACTGCCGATACTATAATTTTTGAGTCTAACCTCATTTTGAGCCTCTTAAGCTGTGCCTTCAGGTAAGGCGACGGTATGGCAACAAACAGCATATCGGAGTTTTTTACTACGGTATTGATTTTCGATGAAAAATTAATCTTATTTACATCGAAATTGATGCCTGTAAGATAGTTGGGGTTTCGTCCCAGCGATTTGAACTGCTCTATCTTATCATCGTTTCTGATGTACCAGCCTATCTCTTCTACGTTGGCAAGCAGCATTTTAGCTATAGCTGTTGCCCAACTGCCTCCTCCCAATACGGCTACTTTCATCTTTATACCTTTTTGAATAATTCCTTTTTCAGATAGCAAATTTACAATATATATTTCAAATGGATATATCTCTGCTAATCGAATTTAAATAAAACGCTACTGTTTTTTGAAAAATAGTTTTACGTTAGCCGCATCGGGCTTAAGTCTTGTTCCTTTACACATAGGGCACAGAGTAAGAGCTCTGTAACGCGCCATTATCACTCGGTATTGTATCTTATACTGTTGGCTTTCGACGAAATCGAAATATTGATTGATACCGCCGAAATATTGGTTGCCTTCCCAGAGCATATTTACTTGTTTGTCTGTGAGTTCGCAGTATGGTTTGTGTATGGGAAAACCGCATTTCTCGGCGTTTAGTATCAGAGCCTGCTTCCATTCTTTGCCGCTCTCGCCTTTCCAGCACGATACGGCATCTTGATAGATGCTCAAACTTTTGTCGGGTACTACCAAATCGGGCGAAATACCTATTGTTTTGCCGAACCCCTCGCACTTGGGGCAAGCCCCCGCCGGACTATTGAAACTGAACATCTCTACAGACGGCTCTCTAAAGGTTGTACCGTCGGCTTCGAATGCTTGCGAGAACGTCTTGCTATATGCCGTACCGTCGGTAAAATATACTACCTCGCACGTATCGTGTCCCTCGAAGAAAGCCACCTGTACGGAGTCTGCAAGTCGGTTTTCGGTCTCTTTGCGTCTGTCGTTTTTTATGCGGTCTATCAGCAATTTAGGTGTCTCTTTGTATGCCTTTTTATCTTCGAGAAAGGTATTGATTCTTACTGCCGTGCCATCTATAAAAACACGACTGAATCCCTGTTGCTGAGATACTTGCAGGTATTCGTCGATAGTACGCCCTTCGCTTAATGTTATCGCCGAGAGCAGATATACTTCCGTATCGGGCGGTAAACCAATAATGAAATCGATGACATCTTTGATATTGTGGCGCTGAACGATACACCCAGACACAGGCGATACCGTTTTGCCGATGCGGGCAAACAGCAGCTTGAGGTACTCGTAAATCTCTGTGGATGTGCCCACCGTCGAACGCGGATTGTTGCTGATAACCTTTTGTTCGATGGCGATTGCCGGCGGCAGACCGTTGATATAGTCGACTTCAGGCTTGTTCATCCTTCCAAGGAACTGCCTGATATACGCCGAGAGGCTCTCGACATAGCGGCGTTGCCCCTCTGCAAACAGCGTATCGAATGCCAACGACGACTTGCCGCTACCCGATAGTCCACTGATTGTGATAAATTTATTGTGCGGAATATCGACATTTACGTTTTTGAGGTTGTGTGTACGTGCGTTGCGTATTTCTATCTTGGTGTCTGACATCGATGTTGCTTCTAATTGTTCGACAAAGGTAATATTTTTGTGTGTAATCGTGTAATTGTTGAAGTGTTTAAGCGTTGAATTGTTTAATTGTGGTTTGTGCGGAGCACAAAAAATGTAGGGGCGAGGAGAATTAAAAATTAAGAGTTAAAAATGAAGAAATGTAGGGATGTTGAAGCGTGTATGCGTTGATTTGTTTAAGCGGGGTGTAGGGCGTAGGCGGGCGTGTATGGATTATCGGGCTTTGCTACGAAAAAACGACCAAACGGTCGCGAGAGACGTAAGCCAACCTATCGCCGCCACAGTAACGAATACCGCCACTATGTCCGATACCCGCACGAGCACGGGGTAGCTCTCGAGCATCGCCCCCTCGCCCATAGTGATGAACCCAAACCGCCACTGCAGCAGGCAGACGATAGCCCCCACCACTATGCCCACCACCACGCCGATAAGCGACATAAGCCACCCCTCGACAACAAAGATACGCCGCACCCCGGCAGTAGTAAGCCCAAGATAACGCACGACGTCGATATCGCTGCGTTTGTCGATAAGCAACATCGATATAGAGCCTATAATATTGCATATAGCCACGAAGACCATAAACAAAAGGATGACGAAGACAATCATACGTTCGATCTTGATAATCTTGAAATAGTCTTGCTGCTGCTCGTTGCGGTCGCGTACGAGGTATCGGCTGCCGAGCTGCCTGTAGAGGCGTTGCTGTGTCTGTCGGATACGACGCACGTCGTGCAGCTTGATGTCGATAGCCGATACCGTGAGCGAATCGTAATCGTACATCTTACGTGCAAACTCGATAGGCACTATCAGAGTATTGTCGTCAACTTCGGGCTGTTCTGCCGAGAATACACCGCAGACGAATAGCTCCCCTCGCTTGAAAGCTCCGTCTGGGCGTGCGAGGTTGACCCTCCCGCGTCGCTGCGGCACGTATACGGTAAGCCCGTTGACGTAGTCGACACCTAAATTGAGCTTCGAGGCAAGCCCGATACCTACTGCCGCTACGTCGAAATCGAAGTCGTATAGCTTAAACTGCCCGTCTATCATAAGCGAGTCGACGGCAAAGACCCGCCGATAGACGGAGTCGACACCTTTGAGCGTGAATGGTGTACGGCTGTCGTAGTAGGCTATCAAGGCATCGTCTTGCAATACGCAGGTCGCCGCCTCGACGTTGTCGATAGTATCGAGCAACGCCTTAGCCTCTCGGCAGTCGAAGGTCTTGCCTCGAGCAGCCGTTATCTGCAGCTCGGGGTCGAAGGCGGCAAGCGACTTCTCGATAGTGTCGACAAAGCCGTTGAAGACCGACATGACACACACCAGAGCAGCCGTCGATACTACGACGCCAAGCACCGATATCGACGATATGATATTGATGGCGTTACGGCTCTTTTTCGAAAAGAGATAGCGCGAGGCGATAAAAAAGGTGAGCCGCAAGCCTCGCATCGAAGTCGAAAGTCGCTGCCCGATATTCATCCCTTGAGTAAACGGTCTATATTGTCGAGATAATTGAGAGTGTCGTCGAGCACGAAAGTAATCTCGGGCACCACTCGCAACTGATGCCTCACCCGCCTGCCAAGCTCGAACCGCAACATCTTGCCGTCTGCCTCTACCTGTGCGAAGACCTCTGCAGCCCTCGCCTCGGGGAAAATACTTAGATAAACACGCGCCACGGCTAAGTCTGTAGACACCTTCACCTCCGATACGGATATAAGTACCCCCTGCAGCTTCTTGGCATAAAACAAAAGAATATCGCCAAGCTCTTTCTGCAACATTCGGTTTATCTTTTCGTCTCTAGTCGGTTTCATATTGATATTGTCTATGTACGGATAAAAAAAACTTTGAGGCAAAGTTAAATAAAATATTTGTACTTTTGCATCGTCGACTTCGATAGACTTCACGCTGTGGTCTGTCGGTCTACGCCCAAGATACCACCTTATAGGAACAGACACAGAGAAAACACTCGCCTTACTAATATTTAAAAATGAATATAGACCGAGAGAAGTTAGACCGCCTCACCCTGCAACTCAAAGACAAATCGTTGCGAGAGCAAGCCTTTTCGGGTATCGTCGAAATGCTCTCTAAGCCTATATATTGGCATATACGCAAGATGGTACTTTCGCACGAAGATGCCGACGACCTGCTGCAAAATACATTCCTCAAAGCATGGCAAGCTATAGATTCGTTCAGAGGCGAAAGCCAGATACATACCTGGCTCTACAAGATAGCCTCCAACGAGACGCTTACGTTTCTGGCTCAGCAACGGATGAAAAACACTACCTCGTCGCTCGAAATGGAAGAGCTGCTGCTCAACAACCTCAGAGCCGACTCGTACTTCGACGGCGACGAACTCCAACACCGACTCCAAGAGGCGATACTGACACTGCCCGAAAAACAACGACTCGTATTCAATATGCGATACTACGGCAATATGCCCTACGAAGAGATGGCTGCGATATGCAACAACTCGGTAGGAGCACTCAAAGCATCGTACCACCACGCAGTGAAAAAAATAGAGGCTATCTTCAAAGAAGAAGATTAAACTTTCGCCCTCTATTTCGTCTATAATGGAAAAATCCGAAGATCCAGATATTGAAATATTTTTATAATAGCAAAAAAGAGAAGTAATACAGGCAATGAAACACAATTTTGACTTCGAGCAATGTAGTGACGAAAATCCTTTCTGTGTACCCGACAGGTATTTCGAAGAGTTCAACAAACGAATCGAGAAACTTATAACCCACCGCCGCCCGTCGTTCACAAAGCGTCTCAGACAGTACAGATACGTGGCAGCAGCCGCAGCCGCAGTATTGATACTTGTAGCCGGTACCCTTTTCGTTGAAAGTTATCTCCACTCTCCGCAGAACGAGCAGCAACGAGCAAGAGTAGCCGCCTACAACGACTCCATAAATCAAATACTGATAGACGAGACAAACGAATCGCTCATAGAAGACTACATCATAGCAGAAGCAAACTAAGAGCCGACGATAAGGGTATCGTAGAAACAACACAAAAATCGGGGATATGAAAAGAAACATCGTAATAATACTAATTACAGCATTGTCGGCAGTGTCGTATGCACAGCAAAACTCAGACATACGCACACAGATGGACGTAGAGAAAAATATCTTTTTCACTCAGCATATAGGGCTTACTCAGGAGCAGGCTCCCGAGTTTTGGAACCTCTACAACGCTTATCAGAAAGAAGAAGCCGAGCTGCGTCAGCAAGAAGAGGAACTTATCGAAAAGGGCATCGCCGACAACCTATCGGAAGCACAGTATGCACATATTAGGGCAAGCATAGCCTTCAACGAGAAGAGACGACGTGAGTCGAAAGACAACTTCTTCAAGCAACTCGACAAGATACTTACACCCAAGCAGATGATACTATTCTGCAAGACCACCAAAGAGTATCGAGGTATGCTGCTCCAACGCCTCAAACCCACTAACAGCAGACACAAAAAATAATAGCTTGTGTATTCAAAAAAATAGTATTACTTTTGCACTGCAAAATAAAAAGATAATGGTTCCTTGACCGAGAGGCTAGGTAGCGGTCTGCAAAACCGTCAACAGCAGTTCGAATCTGCTAGGAACCTCAAAAAAAACGCTCCGCAATAATAACGCGAAAAAGATTGTCGTCCTCCTTTTTAACACTCGTTTGTAGGTGTATGTGGGAGGGCGACTTTTTTGTGTCTCTTTTTTCGCTCAGCTTAGCTCAATAGAGTTTCTCTTACAATCTCTGCCACCGACGGATGAGGCACGATAAGTCTGCCGAAACGCTCTGCCGTAAGTCTCTCTTCGATAGCAAGAGCGACAGTAGCTATTATCTCCGAGGCAGGATTGCCTATCAGATGGCAACCGATTACGACATCGTTTTCGTCGAATATAAGTTTGCACAGTCCGTTGCCACCTTCGTTTTCGGCTACAAATCGTCCCGAGAAGGTCATCGGCAGTCGTTTCACTCGATACGCCTTGCCTTCGGCTTTCAGGCGGTCTTCGGTATAGCCTACCCCGGCTATTTCGGGATTGGTATATACGACCGACGGTATGGCGTCGTAATTCATCGTATCGGCTCTGCCTACAATATTATTTACCGCTACTTCGGCTTGACGCGTAGCGGTATGAGCCAACATCGACAGAGCGGTAATATCGCCGGCAGCATAGACGTTAGGTAGAGAGGTCTGCATACGCTCGTTTACCTCGATACCGTTACGGTAAGGTCTGAGTTCCAGCTTTTCGAGACCGTCGATACGCGGTCGGCGTCCTACACATAATAGCACCTGCTCGGCGGCTAAGGTTCGTTCGTTGCCTTCGCTGTCGCTGAATATCACTTTGTTGTCGTCGAGCCTCGATACTTTCGAACCCACAAAAAAATCGATACCTTGTTTCGTATATTCTGCACGCAGCATAGCCGATATCTCCGAATCGACCGGCGGCAATATCTCGCCTGCCATCTCTACGACACTTACTTTGGCTCCAAACGTACCGAAAAGCCCTGCAAACTCCATACCGATAACCCCACCGCCTATTACAACGATAGACTCCGGTACCGACTTGAGCTCCAATGCCTCTTTCGAAGTGATATATCGGGCTGTATCTACTCCCGCAATAGGCGGAATAGCTACCTTAGAGCCGTTGCAAAGCAGCAAATTGCGAGCCTCGAACTCCTCGTCGCCTCCCAAAATGGATATTTTATCGGCAGTATAGTGCTTTATCTCTGCCCGAGCGGCAACCATCTTTACTTCGGCAGCCGTCAGTCGTGCCCTGATACCTGCATTGAGTTTACGTACCACCTTATTCTTGCGTGAAACTATCTTTTCGTAGTCGAAACCGACATTCTCGGCTGCGATGCCGTATTTGCTTCCAAGTTTCGCATTATGGTATAGCTTAGCACTGTATAGAAGTGTCTTAGTGGGGATACAACCCTCGTTGAGACACACACCGCCAAAAGCATTATCTTCGAAAACCACAACACTCAGACCGTAATGAGCAGCTCTCTCTGCTGCCGTATAGCCGGCAGGTCCGCCGCCGATAATAGCCAAATCGTACATATCTTTATTTTTTTATTATTAGATTTTTTCCGAAGAGCAAAGGTAGTACTTTTTGGCTATGCAAAAAAATGAATGTTTAAGCGTGTAGCGTTGAACTGTTAAAGAGAGAGATAATGGAAAAAAAAGAGCGTGTCGAAAATCGACACGCTCTTTTTTAGGGTTTTACCAACTTGCCTTCTTAACCCCCGGAATAAGTCCTTTCGAAGCCATCTCGCGGAACTGTATTCTCGATATTCCAAACTGACGCATATAACCCTTCGGTCTGCCCGTCATTTTGCAACGGTTATGAAGACGGATATAAGAACTGTTGCGTGGCAGCGTCTGCAAAGCGTCGTAATCGCCTTCGGCAATCATCTGTTTACGTTTCTCTGCATATCTTGCCACAAGCTTGGCACGTTTCACTTCGCGTGCTTTCATCGATTCTTTTGCCATATTCTTCTATCTATTTTAGTTAGTTTTTTTAAACGGTAATCCAAATTCTCTCAGCATAGCAAATCCCTCTTCGTCGGTATTAGCCGATGTTACGAACGTGATATTCATACCCAGAATCTTATCGATGGCATCGATGTTGATTTCGGGGAAAATAATCTGTTCGGTAATACCAAGCGTATAGTTGCCGCGTCCGTCGAGTTTGCTTTCGATACCTTTGAAGTCGCGAATACGGGGCAGAGCCACACGTACAAGTCGTTCGAGGAACTCGTACATTCTGTCGCCTCGTAGGGTAACGCACACTCCGATAGGCATTTTCTTTCTGAGTTTAAAGTTCGAAATATCCTTCTTGGAGTATGTCGCAATAGCCTTTTGTCCTGTGATGGCGGTCATTTCGGCAATAGCCGTATCGATTATTTTCTTGTCGGCAGTAGCTATGCCAAGTCCCTGATTGAGCACAATCTTTTCGAGCTTAGGCACCTGCATCACCGTCGTGTAAGAAAACTCTTTCATCAACGCCGGCACGATTCTCTCTCTATAATCCTGTTTTAACGATGTTGTTGTCATTTTATTACCTCCTTCGACCTTACTGCTATACGAACCAATTTACCCTCTTCGTTCTTCACTCTCTGTATGCGTGTGCGTTTGCCGTCTTTGGGGTCGACAAGCATCACGTTAGAGATATGAATTGGAGCCTCTTTCTTTACGATACCGCCCTGCGGGTTTTGTGCATTCGGTTTAGTGGCTTTCGATACCATATTGACCTCTTCCACCAAAACACGCTGCTTGTCGGGATAGACCTCCAATACTCTACGCGGTTTGTCACTTTTATCGTTGCCTGCGATTACTATTACGTTATCGCCTTTTTTAACATGTAATTTACTCATCTCTAATTATTAGCTAATTATAAGTTATAAATAAAAAACTCTCCCACTTTTAGAGCACTTCGGGTGCAAGTGAAATAATTTTCATATTAGTTGCACGGAGTTCGCGTGCTACGGGTCCGAAGATACGGCTACCGCGAATTTCACCTGCATTATTCAACAGAACACAAGCATTATCATCGAAACGTATATACGAACCGTCGGGGCGACTTATCTCTTTCTTGGTACGCACCACGATAGCCTTGCTGACAGCTCCTTTCTTTATTTCGCCCGAAGGCAGAGCACTTTTTACCGCTACGACAATAGTATCACCAATTGTGGCATATTTCTTCGAAGTGCCACCAAGTACACGGATACACAAAACTTCTTTTGCTCCGCTATTATCTGCTACTCTCAATCTCGATTCTTGTTGTATCATAACTTATTTTGCTCTTTCAATGATTTCTACTAAACGCCAACGTTTTGTCTTACTCAACGGACGAGTTTCCATTATGCGAACCGTATCGCCTATGTTGCACTCATTCTTTTCGTCGTGAGCGTGAAACTTCTTCGTTTTGTTGACAAATTTACCATACATCGGGTGTTTTTCTTTCCACTTGACAGCAACGGTGATAGACTTATCCATCTTATTGCTGTAAACAACACCTTCTCTTACTTTTCTTAAATTTCTTTGTTCCATTCTTTTAGAATACAAATTTATTTAGATTGTTGTTGTTTCAACTGACGACTGCGTATCTCCGTCTGTATCCGGGCAATCGTTTTTCTAGCCTCTCTTATTGTAAGAGGGTTATCTAACGGAGTGATAGCGTGTGACAGAGTCATTCTCGTGAGATTTTCTCTCTCTGCCATCTCTCTTTCGTGTAGTTCGTTGTCTGTAAGCTCTCTTATTTCATTAATTTTCATACCGTGATTCTTTCTTTTTAAGCATTAGTACTAAAATCATAATCTCTACGGACAACGAATTTTGTTGTTACAGGCAGCTTTTGAGCAGCCAATCTCAAAGCCTCTTTTGCGAGTTCGAACGAAACGCCCTCTATCTCTATAATCATACGACCCGGGGTAACCGGTGCCACGAAACCTTCGGGAGCACCTTTACCTTTACCCATACGTACTTCGGCGGGTTTCTTGGTTATAGGTTTATCGGGGAATATCCTCACCCACACTTGTCCTTGACGCTGCATATGACGGGTAACGGCCACACGTGCAGCTTCTATCTGACGCCCTGTAATCCATTTCGATTGAAGCGATTTGATGCCAAACGAACCAAACGATAGCTGGTTGCCGCGTTGGGCATTGCCCTTCATTCGTCCTTTCTGCTGTCTTCTAAACTTTGTCTTTTTAGGTTGTAACATAAGTACTTTCTATTTTAATTCGTTCAACAATTACTTTTTATTCTCTTCTCCGCCACGACGTTGTCTCGGGCGGCGTTCTCCGTCACCGCGTCTCGGACGACGTTCGCCATCGCGTCTGCCGCCAAAGTTACGTTTGTCTCTCTCGCTTTCGAACTTAGGCTCGAGGTCTTTTTTACCATAAACTTCGCCACGGCAAATCCAAACCTTTACACCTATCAGACCTACTTTCGTAAGAGCTTCGGCGTGACAGTAGTCTATATCGGCACGGAATGTATGCAGCGGGGTACGTCCCTCTTTGTACATCTCCGAACGAGCTATTTCGGCTCCATTCAGACGTCCCGATACTTGTACTTTGATACCTTCGGCACCGTTCTTCATCGTGTTGAAGATGGCACTTCTTACAGCCTTGCGGTAAGCTATCTTACCCTCTATCTTACGAGCAACGTCGTTTGCTACTATCTGTGCGTCCAAATCGGGATTCTTCACCTCGAAGATATTTATTTCGATATCTTTGTCGGTGATTTTCTTTATCTCCTCTTTGAGCTTTTCCACATCTTCGCCTCCGCGTCCCACGATAAAACCGGGACGAGCTGCACATACGGTGATAGTAACAAGTTTCAATGTCCTTTCGATAACGATTCTCGAAACCATTGCCTTAGCAAGACGAATATTCAGATATTTTCTAATCTTGCTGTCTTCAACCAAGGTATCGCCGAAATTGCCTCCGCCATACCAATTGGAATCCCAACCACGGATTATTCCCAAACGATTGCTAATTGGATTAGTTTTCTGCCCCATCTTGCTTATTTTCTAAATTATTATTATTAACGTTTCTTGATTCTACAAAAAGTGTAACGTGGTTCGAGCGTTTGCGGATACGGTGTCCGCGACCTTGCGGTGCGGGACGCAACCGTTTGAGCATACGAGCAGCATCTACACTTACTGCACTGACATATAAATTGCCGTCTTCTGCCTTCTGTTGCGACTTTTGTTCGTAGTTAGAGATTGCAGAGCGGAGCAATTTTTCCATTCTTATAGAAGCCTCTTTTGTAGAGAAACGCAATATAGCCAATGCTCTGTTTACGTCTACGCCACGTATGAGGTCTGCTACCAGACGCATCTTTCTGGGCGAAGTAGGCACATCGTTGAGTTTGGCAAAATATTGTGTCTTCTTGGCTTCCTTTCTATTATCGGCAGATATTTTTTTTCTTTTACCCATAATTACTTTTTTCCTTTTTAAATAAAATTAAAAACACCAACGGTTATTTCTTCTTACCGCCGTGTCCTCTGAATATACGTGTCGGGGAAAACTCGCCGAGTTTGTGTCCCACCATATTTTCAGTAATGTAGACAGGGATAAATTTATTACCGTTATGTACTGCTACTGTATGACCAACAAAGTCAGGAGAAATCATCGAAGCTCTTGCCCAAGTCTTGACAACGGATTTTTTGTTGCTTTCGTTCATAGCAAGAATTTTCTTTTCGAGTTTCAGGTTGATATAGGGTCCTTTTTTTAATGAACGACTCATAAATATTTTCTACTTTTTTTTAATCGTTATTTTTTTCTTCTTTCAATAATATACTGGCTCGATGCCTTTTTAGGAGCACGAGTCTTTTTACCCTTAGCCAACAGACCCTTTCTCGAACGCGGATGTCCGCCCGAGGCACGACCTTCACCACCACCCATCGGGTGATCGACAGGGTTCATAGCCACGCCGCGAACTCGCGGACGAATACCCAACCAGCGGCTGCGTCCGGCTTTACCCGAACGTTCCAACGAATGGTCTGCGTTACCAACGCTACCAACAGTAGCCTTACATGTTCCTAATATCTTGCGAGTTTCGCCCGAAGGCAACTTTACGATAACGTATTTGTCCTCGCGAGACGTAATTTGAGCAAATGTTCCTGCAGAGCGGACAAGGGCTGCTCCCTGTCTGGGACGAAGCTCTATGTTGTGAACTATCGTTCCCAAAGGAATATTCTCCAAAGGAAGTGCGTTACCGATTTCAGGTGCGGCATCTGCTCCCGAGAGTAATTTCTGTCCAACCTGCAAGCCATTAGGTGCAAGAATGTACGCTTTTTCTCCATCAACGTAGTAAAGCAGAGCGATACGAGCCGAACGGTTCGGATCGTATTCGATACTTTTCACAACGGCAGGAATGCCGTCCTTAGTACGTCTGAAGTCAATTACTCTGTACTTTCTCTTGTGTCCGCCACCGATGTAACGCATCGTCATCTTTCCCTGATTGTTGCGTCCTCCGGTTTTGCTGTAGCCGGACACAAGCGACTTCTCTGGCACAGTCGAAGTAATTGTGTCGAACATGCCAATAATCTTGTGTCTTTGCCCCGGTGTTACGGGGTTTAATTTACGTACTGCCATTTAACTAATTATTTATAATATAAATTTATTGTACTTTTTTGTCGATTTCATAAGAGACACAGAATAAACACTCGTCAAGTCTCTCAGAAAACCTATTAAATATTGCTATAAAAATCGATATTACTACCTTCTGCAAGAGTAATTATCGCTTTTTTGTAGAAGGGTGTCGTACCCTCTATCATACCTGCTTTCGTATAACGGCTTTTGTGTTTGCCCTTTACCTGAATGGTATTGACACTCTCCACAGTAACGTTGTACAAAGCTTCTACTGCCTTTTTAATCTCTATTTTGTTGGCATCGCGTCTTACACGGAAAGCCACACGATTGTGCTTCTCGCCAATCTTGGTCATCTTCTCCGAAACGACAGGCTTAATTATTATAGACATATATTAATTCTCCTCTACTTTAAAATGTTGATCAATACCTGCAACAGCCTTCTCCGAAATAAGCAGAACCGCACAGTCGAGTATTTTGTATGTGCTCAATTCGTCGGTAGTTATTACATTTACCTTCGGCAAATTTCTCGACGACAAGAAAATGTTTTTATTATTCTCGCCGAGAATCAACAAAATCTTTTTGTCGTTTATCTTCAGGTTGTTTGTTATAGCTACGAAATCTTTCGTCTTCGGTGCTTCGAAATTGAAGTCTTCGACAACGACAATAGCGTTTTCGGCTGCCTTGGTAGCAAAAGCCGATTTACGTGCGAGCTGTTTCAGCTTCTTATTCAGCTTGAAAGAATAGTCTCTCGGCTTAGGACCGAATACGCGTGCACCTCCGTGAAGAAGCGGTGAGTTGATATCGCCTCGACGAGCTCCGCCACCGCCTTTCTGGCGTCCGAGTTTCTTTGTCGAACCGGTTATCTCGCTTCTCTCTTTCGACTTGTGCGTACCCTGACGTTTGTTTGCCATATACTGCTTTACGTCCAGATATATGGCGTGGTTGTTCGGCTCAATACCGAAAACGGAATCGTTCAATTGAACCGTTCTTCCTGTCTCTTTACCTTGAATATTAAATACTTTTGCTTCCATATTACTTTTCAATTAAAACGATTGAACCTTTTGCCCCCGGTATAGAACCTTTTACCATAACGATGTTATGTTCGGGGATTATCTTGACCACCTGAAGGTTTTGAATAGTAACACGGTCGCCGCCTGTGCGTCCTGCCATTCTCATACCTTTCACTACCTTAGACGGATACGAGCTTGCACCCATAGAACCTGGAGCACGACCTCTATTGTGCTGACCGTGAGTCTGCTGTCCTACCCCTCCGAATCCGTGGCGTTTTACAACACCTTGGAAACCTTTACCTTTCGAGATACCTACCACGTCGACGAAATCGTTTTCTTCGAAAACGGCGTCTGCCGTAACGGTATCGCCTACTTTGAGCTCTTTGTCGAAGCTCTTAAACTCTACCAAGTTGCGTCTTGCACTCACTCCTGCTTTCTTGAAGTGTCCGGCTTCGGCTTTGTTGGTATGCTTCTCTTTCTTCTCTTCGAAGCCCAATTGATAAGCCTGATAACCGTCTTTTTCGACAGTCTTCACCTGAGTAACGACACAAGGACCAACTTCGATAACAGTACAGGGCGTATTCTTACCATCTGCACTGAATACTGATGTCATTCCGACTTTTTTACCTATTAATCCCGGCATTTTCTTTAATTTGTTTTTTGTCCCGCTCAACCCCTCAGGGCATCGGGTGTTTATTTATTAATGTTTAATATTTCAACCTCTTCTTCGGCAACACAAAACACCCACGACGCAACCACAAACAACCGTTTGTAATGTACGCCACAAGCACAACACTTGTGATTACCAGCCGTTTATACAGCAACGATATTTTTTCTTATCCTATAAAAACGGACTGCAAAAGTAATACTTTTTTTTGAATTGACAAGCAGTTGGTTATATTTTTTTGCTTTGAGAGTATATTACGAAAATTTTCCCAGCCTATAGGCCGAGAAAACTCTCTTATTACACCACTCTTGGCAATATGCTTTTTCTATTATAATCTTGACATACTGCTACCTGAATATATATTTATCAGAGCAGATACTGTTCGCTAATAGACTTATTGTAATAGACATTCGATATGGTATCTCCAAACATATCGGCTACCGACAGTATTTTCACTTTTGGGCATTGGGCGGTATCGAACGGAATAGAATCGGTACAGATAAGTTCCGTCAGCTCCGAGTCCATTACATTTTTCACGGCATTGCCCGACATCACTGCGTGTGTAACCATAGCTCTCACGCTATTAGCTCCGTTTTGCTTCATCAGATTGGCGGCTTTTGCCAGCGTACCTGCCGTATCTGCCATATCGTCTATTATCACCACATTTTTGCCCTGCACTTCACCGATAATACTCATCGATGCTACCTCGTTGGCTTTCACCCTACTCTTGTGGCACAATACGAGAGGTACTCCCAAATGCTTGGCATAAGAATTAGCTCGTTTCGAGCCGCCTACGTCGGGCGAAGCTATTACAAGATTTTCGAGATGCAGGCTTTTTAGGTATGGTATAAATATGGTAGAAGCATATAGATGGTCGACCGGCAAGTCGAAGAATCCCTGTATCTGATCGGCGTGCAAATCCATCGTTATAATCCTGTCGACTCCGGCAGTGGTAAGCAGGTCGGCTACAAGTTTAGCAGCGATAGAGACACGTGGTTTGTCTTTGCGGTCTTGACGAGCCCAGCCGAAATATGGCATCACGGCAATAATCTTGTATGCCGAGGCGCGTTTGGCAGCGTCTATCATCAAGAGAAGTTCCATAAGGTTGTCGGACGTAGGGAAAGTCGATTGAACGATAAAGACATAACATCCGCGTACCGTTTCGTCGTAATATACGGCAAACTCTCCGTCGGAGAAAGTAACCTTCGTTTTTTTACCAAGCTCACAATCGAGCGAATTGCAAATCTGCCGTGCTATATATTCCGATTTCTCGCCCGAGAAAATTTTAAAAGGGAGTTTTTGAGACATTTTTCTATGAATTATTGAATTAAAAAACCGTCTGATTATCAATCATTTACTGTAACATCGAATATCTAAATTTAGACTATGCAAAGGTACATTTTTTTATACAACTTTCGGCAAAAAAATTACTGCTTTCGGTTGTCGGAAAGTTCCACTTATAAAGTTATAAGATAACTATTGCTATCGGAGAAAAAGCAGGTTACCCTTTCTTTGAGTAACCCGCTTTTAATTAATGAATTATAGTTATACATTACTTAGTTTTTTACCACCTGTTGAATCTACATGACCTTAAAATCATTTTTATTAGTAATTCCCAATGGAAGTTCATTTGTTACTATTTGGTCATTTATATTTAACGATAGAAATATCATTATAATGGAGAATATTTTAATATGTCTTTTTCATGGCGTGATTTCTTTTTTTAGAACTATTTTGTAATATACACTATTAAGATGTAAGGTGTTATCGCTTAAAAGATACTCATTTGTTTGCATTATAGCTTTACAATAAAGATTAGCATTTTCGTCGCTTTCAAGAATCTTTGTTGTTGCACAAGAGGCCTTATTGTTGTTGGATAAAGTTAAATTAAGTTGATTGAATATTGACTTCCCAATAGCTGTACTATCAGTATCAAACTTAAACCTATAACAATCATTGCAATTTTTATATTTAAAATCGATTACTGTAGAATCTTTTTCTACAATAAAAATAGATACTAATTTCCATTCCGTATTCCTCAACGGATTTTTATTTTCCTTTTTCTTCTCGCACCCGCCTAAAACTATAAATGCTCCTATTAGCAATATCACTGCGGACAATGTTTTAAAAATCAACTTTTTCATAACATTTATCTCCTTTTAAATTCCAAATAGTTTTTATTCTCATTATAATATAGCTTTAAAATATCTTTGTCAATTGTATATTTATTGACTTTAATTAAGCTTTCTACATATAATATACCGTCATATATTTCATTTATTTTTGTTCCTCCCAGACTTGTTATTGATATAGAAGAAGTTTTGATATCAATAGTATATGTACCAATAAAGTTGTTTGTAGAAGATACTGCTGTTAAAGAGTCTGCTGTTTCCAAAAACTTCAATATATAGCACATTTCACTGTTCGGCTCAGGTATTTTATTCGTGTTGTTTGCCACATCGACAAAGTTTACCAATTTCCATTCCGTGTTTTTCAATGGATTTTTGTTTTCCTTTTTCTTCTCGCACCCGCCCAGAACCATAAATACTCCTACAAGCAACAACATTGCGGGTAATATTTTAAAAATCAACTTTTTCATCGCTATAAAAGATTAATTTATTTGTATTCTACGGTGTATTTATGGGGCATACACACAAAAGCCCTTGTTTTTTGTGTATTTTCCCGCTGGCTCCATTCGACGAATTCATTAAAAGTATTAATTATAGCCTGATACACAAAAAATGAGAACAAGCTACTCCGTCTCTTAGCACCTCTTCGGCACTAAGCGGAGCAGGCGACAATGCCAAAGCGTGGAAGGTATTCACAGTGAATAAATTGATGGAAATCAATCGACAGTAACTCGCAGGTGGCTACACACGAAACGTTCGGTACTTGTTTGGTACCGTGAACTCTCGGTAAGTCGATCGTTACGAAACAGCTTACAATAGAGTCTATCAAAAACCATACAATATATGTAAGCATATTTTTCGGTAAATATATTTTTAGCAAAAGTAATCATTATTTTCCAGTCACCAATTTTTTCGGCGTTAAAAATAAATAAAAATATATTTTTTGTTTGTGACAGTCCGTATTCTACCCGATAAAAGTTTATGCTTAGGTATCCTCTTAGTTCGCTTTTTTATAACTCTATCGCTTGAAGCTACAAAAGGATGTATTATCGATTGCAGTAATAGCATTTACAACTATTTTTGTACTTTTGTGCGTTGAAATAATTTAATAGGCATACGAATAATGACAAACATTGCACCGGAACAAGACAAAAAGTCGCTGAATTTTATAGAGCAGATTGTAGAAAACGACCTGAAAGCAGGTCTCAACGACGGACGTATACAGACGCGTTTCCCGCCCGAGCCTAACGGATACCTGCATATCGGGCACGCCAAAGCTATTTGTATCGACTTCGGCATAGCTAATCGCTACGGAGGTATCTGCAACCTGCGTTTCGACGACACGAATCCTACCAAAGAGGACGTCGAATACGTCGACTCCATACAAGAAGACATACAGTGGCTCGGGTTCCGGTGGGCTAATGTATATTATACCTCAGACTATTTCGAAAAACTACATAATCTCGCCATTCGTTTCATCAAAGACGGTAAGGCTTACGTAGACGAGCAGACATCGGAGGAGATAGCACGCCAAAAGGGTACTCCGACGACACCGGGTATCGAAAGCCCGTTCCGTAACCGTTCGGTAGAGGAGAACCTCGATATATTCGCCCGTATGAGTAGCGGCGAAATAGCCGAAGGCAAGATGGTATTACGTGCAAAAATAGATATGGCACACCCCAATATGCACTTCCGCGACCCTATAATGTACCGCATTATCACCTCGCACCCTCACCACCGAACAGGTTATAAGTGGAAAGTGTATCCTATGTACGATTTCGCACACGGGCAGAGCGATTACTTCGAAGGGGTAACGCACTCGATATGCACTCTCGAGTTCGAGGTGCACCGTCCGCTGTACGACTGGTATATCGACCAGTTTGCCGATAGCAGTTATCGCCCGAAGCAGCGCGAATTCAACCGCTTGAACCTCACGTATACCGTTATGAGCAAACGTAAACTGCTGCAACTCGTCGAAGAGGGCTTGGTATCGGGCTGGGACGATCCGCGTATGCCTACGCTCTGCGGATTGCGTCGCAGAGGCTATACTCCGAAGTCTATCCGCGATTTTATCGATAAAATAGGATACACCAAGTTCGAGGCATTGAACGATATTTCATTGCTGGAGTCGGCTATCAGAGACGACCTCAACAAGAGTGCCGTGCGTGTATCGGCTGTGCTCAATCCAGTAAAGCTGGTTATCGTCAATTACCCCGAGAACCAAACAGAGACACTCGTTGCCGAAAACAACCCCGAAGACCCACAGGCAGGCACACGGCAGATAGAGTTCTCACGCGAGATATACATAGAGCGAGACGATTTTATGGAAAATCCGCCGAAAGATTACTTCCGCCTATCGCCGGGCAAAGAGGTGAGGTTAAAGAACGCCTACATCATAAAATGCGATGAGGTCAAAAAAGACTCGCAAGGCAATATCACCGAGATACTCTGTACCTACGACCCCGAGACAAAAAGCGGTATGCCGCAAGCCAACCGTAAGGTGAAAGGCACATTGCATTGGGTATCGGCACACGACTGTATCGACGCCGAAGTACGTCTGTACGACAGGCTGTTTATGGTCGAAAATCCGTCGGACGACGAACGCGACTTCCGCACGCTGATAAACCCCGACTCGAAGCGTGTGCTTACGGGCTGTAAGTTAGAGCCTTGTCTGCAAAATGCCAAAGTAGGCGACAAATTTCAATTCACTCGCTTGGGTTACTTCTGTGTCGATAAAGACAGCCGCGACGGCAATCTTGTATTCAACCGCACGGCAACACTCAAAGACGGGTGGAAAAAGAGATAAACCCGACGACAACGCTACTTTAAATATCTATCGTCGGCGACAAATAACGATATTCCGAAACAATCACTCTATGGTACGTTATGCAGAAAAAATATGATTTCGTGGTAGTAGGCAGCGGTATCGCAGGTATGAGTTTTGCTCTGAAAGTAGCTCATAAAGGCAGCGTAGCACTGCTGTGCAAGACAGAGCTTACCGAAGCCAATACGATGTTGGCACAAGGAGGTATTTCGTCGGTTACCAACTACATACTCGATAATTACGAGAAACATATAGAAGATACTCTCATTGCGGGCGACGGTATCTGCGACCGCCGTGCGGTAGAGAAGGTAGTAACCAACGCTCCCGAACAGATAAAACAGCTCCTCGAGTGGGGCGTCGATTTCGATAAAACACCCGACGGCTCGTTCGACCTGCACAAGGAGGGCGGACACTCCGAATTTCGGATACTGCACCACAAAGACTCTACCGGTGCCGAGATACAGAACTCGTTGATAAAACGCATAAAGCAACACCGCAATATAGACGTATTCGAGCACTGTTTCGTCGTAGAACTGCTTACCCAACACCATCTGGGTAAACTTGTTACCCGACATGCTCCCAATATCGAATGTTTCGGGGTCTATGTACTCGATATGAACAGTGGCAGGATAGATACCGTCTTGGGTAAGGTAACAATGCTTGCCACAGGCGGTATAGGCAACGTTTACCAGACCACTACCAACCCGCTCGTTGCCACGGGCGACGGTATAGCAATGGTACACAGGGCAAGAGGCAAGGTCAGAGATATGGAGTTCGTACAGTTTCACCCTACGGCGTTCTACCACGCAGCCGACCGTCCTTCGTTCCTGATAACCGAAGCTATGCGGGGTTACGGTGCGGTGCTAAGGAATATCAAAGGCGAAGAGTTTATGCACAAATACGACAGTCGCCTCTCGCTTGCACCGCGAGATATAGTGGCTCGTGCCATCGACAGCGAGATGAAGCTCGCCGGCAGCGACTACGTATACCTCGACGTTACGGCAAAAGATGCCGAAGAGACCAAGCAGCATTTCCCCACGATATACGAAAAACTGCTTGCCTACGGCATAGACTTCACCAAACAGTATATCCCCGTAGCTCCCGCAGCCCACTATCTGTGCGGAGGAATAGCCGTCGACCTCAATGCACACACATCTATCGATCGTCTGTATGCCTGCGGCGAATGTTCGTGTACGGGACTTCACGGAGCCAACCGCCTTGCATCGAATTCGTTAATAGAGGCAATCGTATATGCCGACGCCGCTGCCAGAGATGCTTTGGATAAGATAGAGTCGCTTCGGTGGCAAGACGACATCCCCGATTGGAGCGACGAGGGCACTACCCTTACCGAAGAGATGGTACTCATAACACAATCACTCAAAGAGGTACAGCAGATAATGACGTCGTATGTGGGTATAGTACGTTCGAACCTTCGATTGCAGCGTGCCTTAGACCGCCTCGAAATACTCTACGAAGAGACCGAAAGCCTGTTCAAGCGTTCGGTCGTATCGCGGCAAATATGCGAACTCAGGAATTGCATCAATGTGGCATATTTGATCATAAAGCAAGCAATGGCACGTCACGAGAGCCGCGGCTTGCACTACACACTCGACTATCCGCACAAATCGAATTAAATCGAAGGTAACACAACAACACTACTCTATCGTTCAAATACTTGCGGCTTATCAACGCCGTCCAAGATACGATAAATAAAAAAGCTACTATCGAGAAGATTAGTAGCTTTTTATATTATATCTCTTTTATATAAGCTCTTCGGCGTTTATGCTGTATGTTGTCGAAATACTCCCAATTCGATTGGTTTTTTACGTTCGTCTCCAGTATCGACGTAGTCTCGGAATACTCCACTCCATACTTTATAAAATATTTTATCTGGTCGTAGAAAAATAGCGAATTGACGCCCTTGTTCTGATAGTCGGGGCGTACGGCGATCAGTAACAAATCGAAGTATTTGAACTTCTTAGCCTTCAACGCCTTCAAAATCCAATACCAGCCCAGCGGGAAAAGCCGTCCCCGACATTTTCTGAGAGCTTCTGAGATATTGGGCATTCCGACGCCGACACCGACAATTTCGTCTTTTTCGTTTACGACGATTGTAGCAAAATCGTAGTTGAGGAGCGGGAAATACATCTTGCAATAATACTCCTTTTGCCTTTCTGTCAGCGGCTGGAAGTTGTAGAGCGGCTTGTAAGCGGCATTGATGACATCGAAAAACGAATATCCAAAACGCGAAACCACCTCTTTGGCACTACGAACTTTTGCTATTTTCAGGTTGTATTTTTCGGTTACTATCTTTGCGATACGTTCCATCTTCTCGGGTACTCCGTCGGGGATGAAAACACGGTTTTCGATCCAATCGACCTCTTTCCGTAGTCCGTAATCGTCGAAATGACGCTCATAATAGGGATAGTTATACAGAGAAGCCATCGGCGAATCGTACTCGAAACCAACGATCAACAGCCCTTGATGGTCGAAATCGGTAAATCCGACAGGTCCGTTCATCTCGTTCATTCCTCTGGATTTACCCCAGTCGCGGACGGCATCGAGCAGTGTTCTCGATACCTCCAAGTCGTCGACAAAATCGAACCATCCGAACCGTAGGCGTTTCTTATTCCAAGTTTCGTTGGCTATATTGTTGATAATGCCCGCTATACGCCCCACAAGACGATTATCTTTGTATGCCAGATACAGCACAGAATCGGAGAAGTCGTAGGCGGGGTTTTTCTTTCTGTTGAATGTGTTCTTTTCGTCGAATATCAATGGCGGGCAGAAGTATTTATTACCCTTGTACAAATCGATACCGAATTTTATAAATCGGTTCAAGTCCGACTTGCTTTTTACCTCTTTTATTGTAACCATAAGCTATATGTTTTTCGATAAATTGAAAGAATAATTTTATAGCGGAAGTTTCGGCTGCAAAGATAATATTTTTTTGCGCAAACGACAATTTCGCCCTGCTATTCTACCGAAAAATCGACATTGAAGAGTGTTTTTCAGATACAAAAAAGGCATAGAAGCCATCGACATCGGCAAGTGTCGCAACCTCTATGCCTCATATATAACTTTGCCGAGACCTTATTTTCTACGGTTCATCTCCTCTTGAGAGCGGATGCGGAAACGGTCTTTGT
>ERZ773054.404-NODE-404-length-34814-cov-11.046233_pt1 | contig 34814 bp, 30 predicted proteins | sample MGYA00580630_ERZ773054 | MGnify/ENA primary metagenome ERZ773054 (study PRJEB29015, sample SAMEA2737994) | human oral metagenome | biome: human oral; feature: human-associated habitat; material: dental | place: China | collected 2115 ... | reverse complement strand
TGGTTATGGCGACTTTTATGATGATAGAGATAGAGAAGATAGGAGAATAGCTCTTGAAGAGCTAAGAGAAAGAAGAAGAGCCATAGGTGGTGGAGGTAGCAGTAGTAATGTAGGAGCAGGTATGGCAAAAGAGGAAGAGGAAAAAGAAGAAGCTCCAGTTATTTATAGACCCGACCACCCTATATCTAATAATAAATGCTTCTTTAGCACAGTAGACCTCAATAAAGGTGCTACATTAACCATTTATGTAGATGAGCCTAACCCTGGAACTGGAAATGTTAAAAAAGGACTGAATGTAGGACATACTTTTATAGGTATTACACAAGGAGAAAACCAATATACCTATGGCTTTTATCCTAATGTACTAGGTATCAGAACAATAGGTAATGATAATTTTCCATCTGTTTTAGGAAAAGATGATGGGCATACTTTTTCTGTTTCTTTTTCGGCTGAAGTTACACCTGAGCAATTACAAAAGATTATAGAGTTATCTCAAAAATCTTATGCCCGTCAATACAATTTAAGCTATAGCAATTGTACTGATTTTGCCATATCCGTAGCAAATTTAGCAAATATCACTTTACCCTATTGTAAAGGAACTTGGATAGGAGGAGGAGGTTCTGCCCCTGGCGTATTGGGCAAAGCACTAAGAGATAGTTCGACTTTTAAAAATAAAGTAAATACAAATGGAGGAAAAGCTCCCGCAAGTAAAGGAAATGGTTGCTAATATGAAACAGTTATTCTTTCTAATTTTAATATTGCCTTTATTAGCAATGACTCCCCCTAATAAAGAGGCAAAACAGCGAAAAGTAGTAGAAGAGTATGTACATACACTTCTCAATACTGACGAGGAGATCTTAAATATTTATGAAAACGAGGATATACAAAAGATTTTCCCATCGTTTAAACTCACAAGAACCTATACAAAAAAAGAAATTGATGAAATAAAAGGATCTCTTTTGTATATAAAGCAAATCTTACAAGGACATAGATATAAGATACTAAACTTTAAAGAAGCTGATGAAAAACTTAAAACAGAAGGTGGTGCTGTAGCTTCTGATAAGGGAGATGTATATTATATTTATGATAAAGATCTAAAAGGTGTTTTCTTCCAGGCTGCTGTGGTAGTAGATGATGATAACAAGATTATCAGTATCGCTATAGGAATGTGTCTTAATCCTAAAAGATTGTGCTTCTTGTATCTTTAACAGTTAAAAAAATAAGGCAATGGTAATAAAACCATTGTCTTATTTTGTAGAAATATGTAAAAACTAACCTTATGAAACAGTTATTTTTAATCCTATTACTCCCTTTATTAGCAATGACCCCTCCTAATAAAGAGGCAAAACAGCGAAAAGTAGTAGAAGAGTATGTACATACGCTTCTCAATACTAACGATGAAGTGTTACAAAAGATTTCTAATAATGAAGATATACAAAATATCTCACCGTTGTTAAAACTCACAAGAACTTTTACAAAAGAAGAAATTGATGATATAAAAGGGTTTCTGTTGTTTGTAAAACAAACTTTGAAGGGGCATAAATATAAGATAGTAAACTTTAAGGAGGGTGCTAAAAAATTAAAGAAAGATAAAATAACTCCTCCTGAGTCTGATAGGGGAGATATATTTTATATTTATGATATAGATCAAAAAGGTGTCTTTTTTCAGGCTTCTATAATAGTAGATGATGATTATAAGATTATTAGTATTGCTCTCGGAATGTGTGACCTCCCACAAAGGCTATGCTTTCTGTATCTTTAACAGTTAAAAAATAAGGCAATGGTAATAAAACCATTGTCTTATTTTGTAGAAATATATTATCAGAAAAACTGATTTATGAAAAAGGAAGATTTATCTAAAATATTTATAGCTTTATACGCTGTATTATTAGCCCTCTACGTAATAATCATTGTATTTGCTTTTGAGAAAGAACACTTCACCGAAGCCTTTTTAATGGACTCAGTAGTGTTCATCTCCTTGCATTTGGTTATCCCTTTCATATATCCCAAAAAGTATAAAGAAGGGAAGGTTTTTGCCAATGTAGGTCAGTTGCTCAAAAATCCTTTCTTCATAGGATATTTTGTATTGAGCAGTGTATACCTTTGCAAAAATATCATAGGCTATCAGTGGTACGAAGTGCTTTTAGCACATATAGTAACTGTTCTTGTAGTGCTTCTTGTTTTAGAGGCTTTGAGGCAGTACATAGCTAAACACTATAAAAAGGAATATTATATTACTATTTGCTATTTTATACTATTTCTTATCATTCTCGCCAAACTTATTTGGTTTTAAAACCATTAATTTATGAGACCTTATTTAAGAAAGGATTTAAGAAGTGTTATATTTATAGTTGCTTTTCTTACTGCGGGAGTTAGCATTGCTTACGTTGTAGTAACGAATCCTGAACCCAAAATATTTTGGGCTATGATGATCAATGTTTTTGTATGTGTATCCACTGGTATATCTGTTGGTATAGACATTTACAAAATACGAAAAGAAGAAGAAAAAGAACAACAAGAGCGTTAGCTTGCTTTATAAAATTTAACCTTAACAACCTCATTTAGGGTTTCTTAAATGAGGGGAGTAAAAATACTTAGTTATGAATCCTAGAAACCCTATTGTTATTATAGCAATGATACTCCTCGCTTTGGGTAATACTATCTATGCTGTAGTGGAATATTTCCATAATGAAGGGGGTATTGCTCAAATAGTATCGGGCATTCTATTCGTTATTACTTTTTTAGTAGTATATTTTGAGACTAAAAGGAAAAAAACTAAAAGCTAACTAACTTTATCAGCCCTTCTGTTATATGTCTCTCTCCCTAAAACTTATTCATAAAACTTTTGTACTCCAGCACGACCAAAGCGATTGCGGAGTGGCTTGCTTGTTGTCTCTTGTCCAATATTACGGTGGTGCGCACACCTTAGAAGAACTCCGCTCCCTTAGTGGTACTACCGTGCAAGGCACTACCCTATTAGGGCTCTACCAAGCTGCCAATTCCATAGGTTTTGAGGCAGAAGGCAACGAGGCTGATATAGAAGTTCTCAAAGCCTATAACGCTCCGCTTATACTGCATTTAACTATGGGCAACTTAGAGCATTATGTAGTGTGCTATGGCTTTGAAAAGGGTATATTTATCATTGGAGACCCCGCCAAAGGTATTATAAAACTATCTCCACAAGAATTAAACAGCCTTTGGTGCTCTAAAACTTGTCTAACACTCACCCCTACTCCGCAGTTTAAAAAGAAAACAACACAGCAAAAAGCACAGTTTAAATGGTTTTTAAACCTCATTCAAAAAGACGTACGCCTGCTACTCATCAGCGGACTCTTAGGCACAGTTATAGCTGTTTTAGGTTTAGCTATGGCTATCTTCTCTCAAAAACTCATCGATAATATCCTCCCCTCAAAAGACGTTAGTAAACTCATTCAAGGCGTGCTATTGCTCACTTTCTTGTTATTGGCACGCATTCGTATTTCAGTAGTGAGAGAATATTTTTTACTCTTGCAAGCCAAAGACTTCAATACACGTATCAACCAGCAGTTTTTTAGCAAACTCCTCCACTTGCCCAAATTCTTCTTCGATACACGCAAAATAGGAGAATTAGTAGCCCGCCTAAACGATACCCAGCGTATTCAACGGGTGATAAAAATGCTCGTGAGTGCTACGTTCATTGATATTTTGGTAGTGTTTATCACCTCTGCATTCTTGTTTTACTACTCTTGGCAAGTGGGCGTATTCACTTTGCTTTCCATTCCCATTTACTTTTTCGTCATTCATAAAAACAATGCTAAAATCGTTGCCTTACAACGCGAAGTAATGCAGAGTTACGCTTTGGTCGAAAGTCATTATATCAATACCTTTCAAGGCATTACCGATATAAGGATAGGTAATAAACAAGGGGTCTTTTCAAAAGTAAACAAGACTATTTTTCTGTCTTCACAAGAGAAAGCTTTTCAGTTAGGTAAAGTAAATATCAAACTCTCTTGGATTTCAGGGACGATAAGCGTCATTTTCTTAGTGAGCATACTCGTTTACAATGCCATACAAGTGCTAAACGGAACATTACTATTAGGCGAACTGATGGCTATCCTCTCAATGGTAGGTTCTTTATTGCCCTCTGTTCTCAATTTAGCCCTGATAAGCATTCCTATCAACGAAGCTAAAGTGGCTTTTGCTCGTATGTACAATTTCACAGCCATACCTCCTGAGCAAGAAGAAGGTGAAAATATCCACACTATCGATAGGATAACCTTAGAAAACGTATCGTTTCGCTTTATAGGTAGAAAACCTATCTTGCACCATCTTTCTTTACAAATAAACAAAGGCGAAATAGTGGCTGTTATAGGTGAAAATGGTTGTGGTAAGAGTACGCTTGCCAATCTGTTATTGCAGTTTTACCCTCCCGATGAAGGTGTTATTTACATCAATCAGCAATACCCTTTAAACACTATTGCTACAAAGAACTATCGCAGTAAAGTAGCCTATATTCCTCAAGAAGTAGCTATTTTCAACGGAAATGTATTGGATAATATTTTATTAGGAACTCCTTGTAAAGCAGAAGACCTCTTGGCTTTTCTTAGTGAATATGGCTTCGACACTTACTTCAATCAGTTTCCACAAGGCTTAGCTACTCAGCTGGGAGAGAAAGGTGTAAATATCTCAGGTGGACAAAAACAACTTATTGCCTTTGCGCGGGTGCTGTTTAAGAAACCTCAATTGCTCATTTTAGACGAAGCTACCTCAGCAATGGATAGGCATACCGAAGCTTTTGTGCATAGGATACTCAATCAAATTAAATGCGATAGTCTTACACTCTTTATTTCTCATCGTTTGCATTCCTTACAACACTTCGCCGACCGTATTTGTATTTTAGAAAACGGCACCGTAAGTCATTCAGGCACTCACAACCACCTTATGCAAACCCAAAACTTCTACAGCGATTTCTTTCTAAGTAGTAAGTCTACCCATTAATATCAGTTCAATATAATATATAACACTATTTTCCACCCGCCCGTCTTACTACGACCTTTGGCAAAGTTAACCTCCTCTGGTGCAAGCTTGTAACTCACACCTCATTTTCTCATTTCCTCATTCTCTCATTTTCTAATTTTCTCATTTCCTAATTTTCTCATTTCCTAATTTAACAGCCTGTGCGGCTCGCACCTAATTCCCTAATCTAACAACATTTTTTACCAAAAAAGTGATTTTGGAACGATTTTAGCTGTATCTTTTCCTATAAAGAAATAATCAGTTATTTTTATGAAACGCTTTCTATTTGCAAGTATCGCCTGCTCCTTGCTCCTATTGGGTTGTAACAATAGCAACAATAAAAACGGAGAAACTTACCTCCCCCCTTCAGTAGGGCAAATCAACACCCTCGCCGTGGTCATCGATAACGACCTCTGGGAAGGCGCCGTAGGCGATACCATTCGCCGCTACTTCGCCGCTCCTATCGATGGGCTACCTACCGAAGAACCTATTTTTTCGTTACATCAAGTGCCCCCACAAGTATTTGAAGGCAACACCCGTAACAGTCGCAATGTGCTCATTGTGCATCGCGGTAATAAAAATGAAGCAACTATCAGCGACGATGTATACGCCAAACCACAAGTAGTATGCGAAGTACAAGGCAGACAAGTGCGCGATATAGCCTGCAAAGTCGAAGAATTTCACAACCAATTTATCCTTGCCTTCAAGAACAACGACCTCAAAGAAACACGTCATCGTTTTAACAATGCCCTTAGCAAAGACAAACAAGTAGAACAAACCTTAGGCTTCAAATTCGTGATGCCCGCCGTGTACCAGGTGAGAAAATACGGCGACAATTTCTTCTGGATAGAACGCCCTATTAAAGGCGGTAGAGCAAGTATTATCCTTTACGAAATGCCTTTGGGAAGTATCCCTGCCGATGAAGAAGGGCGCGCTAAAACCATCGTAAAGATGCGCGACTCCATAGGCAAAAAATATATTCCAGGCCCAAAAGAAGGTATGTATATGGTTACCGAAACCTATTTAGCTCCCAGCATCAGCGAGATGAAAATAAAAGGACGTAAAACCATTGAAAGCAAAGGCTTGTGGGAAGTAAAAGATTTCGCCCTTGGAGGCCCCTATATCAATTATATTATTGAAGACAAAGCTCATAACCGCCTGGTAGTAGCCGAAGGTTTTTTATATGCCCCAGGCGTTGCCAAACGCGATATGCTCTTCGAACTCGAAGCCATTATCAAGTCAATAGAATTTAGTCGTTAGAAAAAGATTGCCAATTCAAAAAAGTTTTGTAATTTTGCACTATTATTATTTCTTTGTTCAGAATTGTCCGACAAGTTCGACAATTCCGACATACCTAATCACTAATAACTAACAACTAAAATCTAATAACTATGCTAAGTATATTTTTAGGGGTCGTAGGACCCTGGCAAGTAGTCATCATTGTAGCCCTTATATTATTGCTCTTTGGAGGCAAGAAGATTCCCGAATTAATGCGCGGTTTGGGCACAGGTATTCGCGAGTTTAAAGATGCCACTAAAGACCCTAACGAAAAGAAACCCGAAAACACTGAGAAATCAGAAATTGAGATGTCAAAATAATTTCATATATTTTGCACTCTGAAAATTAATGTATTATGGAATTATTTAAAGGACAAAGCCTCTTATAGTTTACTGAACACTTTAAAACAGACTTAGATTGCGAAGAATATTTAGCTTCTTTAAAATGGGAAGATGGATATTGCTGTCGCAAATGTGGTCATAAAAAATATCAAGTCAGAAAAGATTTTTATGGATTTGATACAGAAAGTCCTACTGCAGGAACACTATTTTATGCAAAAAGTCCGCGAAGCTAAAGATTCTGCCCTTGCTGAACTCCAACAACGTGTTGCCCAAAAAGGTGCTAATGCGATCGTTGGCATCGACCTCGATTATGAAACCGTAGGCACTAACGGCGGTATGCTAATGGTTACTGTTAGCGGCACTGCCGTAGTTATTTAATTAGCAAATTCACAAATTGACAAATTGGCTCATCAACAAACTAACTTCTTGGTATAAAGTTGTGCAAAGGTCTTTGCCTTGGCGTGGCATCGCTAATCCCTATAAGGTGTGGCTCTCCGAAGTAATTTTACAGCAAACGCGCGTAGTGCAAGGTCTGCCTTACTACCAGCGTTTTATCAGTCGGTACCCTACCATCACCGATTTAGCCAATGCCCCCGAAGAAGAAGTGCTCAAACTATGGCAGGGCTTAGGCTATTACTCGCGCGCTAAGAATCTACACCACACAGCGCAATATATCGCTACTGAATTAGGAGGTGTCTTCCCCAAAACCTATAAAGAACTTGTAAAACTCAAAGGTATAGGCGATTATACTGCAAGTGCCATTGCTTCCTTTTGTTATAACGAACCTTGCGCCGTAGTCGATGGTAATGTATACCGTGTGCTCTCTCGTCTTTTTGGTATTGCAACACCTATTAACAGTCCACAAGGTGCCAAAGAGTTCAAAGCATTAGCTTACGAATGTTTAGATAAGCACAACCCCGGCACTTATAACCAAGCCCTAATGGAGTTCGGTGCCTTGCAGTGCACTCCCCAGAGTCCCGATTGTGCAAATTGTGTATTACGTGACCACTGTTGGGCTTTTCATCATCAGCAAGTAGACGTCCTACCCGTAAAAATCAAGAAAATCACTATTAAAAAACGCTATTTCAACTATCTCGTATGGCTCAATCCTTACGGACAAACCCTTTTGCAAAAGCGCAAAGGCAAAGATATCTGGCACGGACTTTATGAGTTTCCACTACTCGAAACTCACGCTCCTGCTACTACCGAAGAAATAGCCTCTATCTTACCCTCTGCTACCGTGAGTTTGTACAACGAAATGCCTGTAATCCACAAACTCACTCACCAGCATATTTATACTTCTTTTTGGATAGTTACCACTACCGAACTCCTTGATAATAGCATACTTATCACCGATATACACAGCTATCCCGTATCAGCTCTCACTGCAAATTTCATTACCAAATTTTGGTAGTTTTAAAATTTTGTCGTACTTTTGGAGAATATTTAGATTATCAACTTTATATTTATATATATCAATGAACGGAACTTTAAATAAAGTTATTCTCATAGGTCGTATGGGAGATGTTGTGAAGCTTACCTATTTCAGCGAAGGTAACTGTATTGGTCAGTTCCCCTTAGCCACTGACGATGAGTATACCAATCGCGCTACCAACGAGCGCATTAGCAGTACTGAATGGCATACTGTTATCGTACGCAACAAGCTGGCAGAACTCGTAGAGAAATACACTCACAAAGGCGACCTTATCTATGTCGAAGGGCGCATCAAAACACGCAAATGGCAAACGGAAGACGGCGTGATGCGCCAAACAACTGAAATCCACGCTTCCGATGTAACTTTCCTACCAAATCCTAAACGTGATGGGCAACCTAAACCAGCTCTTAAAACAGCTGAACCTAAGGCTCCTGAACCGCCCGTAAGCACGGAGCCTCCTTTCTAAATGTGTAACGAAATAATAATATTTTGGAAACAGAACCTTTGTCGGTACTCTCATTAATGCCTTTTTTAAGCATTGACGTGGGTATCGTTATTCAATTTGCAGTGTTTATATTACTATTATTCTGCTCTGCTCTTATCTCAGGAGCTGAGGTAGCTCTCTTTTCGCTTACTCCTGCTGAGATAGAAACACTCAAAGAAGAAAAAACGCCTACCGGCAATATTATAGCCAAGCTCGCAGAGAATCCTAAAAAGCTATTGGCAACGGTACTTATTGCCAATAACTTGGTAAACATCTCTATCGTACTCCTCTTTGTAGATTTAGGCGACTTCCTCTTCGGCGGAATTACAACTCCTTGGGTACGGGCAGTTCTCGATGTGGGCGTGGTTACCTTTGTGCTTTTGCTCTGCGGTGAAATCCTACCTAAAATCTACGCCAATCGCAACAATATTTTGTTTTCACAGCGCGTAGCTTACTTCATCTATTCCCTCGACACCTTCTTTACGCCCATCAGTATGCCGATGAAAAACTTTACCGTATGGATACAAAAAAAATTGGGCAAACAGAAAAGCAATATTTCAGTAGGACAACTCTCGCAAGCCTTAGAACTCGCCTCCGAAGAAGATACCACCAACGAGGAAAAGAAGATATTAGAGGGCATTGTTTCTTTTGGTAATACTGAAACCCGCGAAGTAATGGTACCCCGTGTAGATATCTTTGCTCTCAGCGAAGAGCTCTCATATCAGGAGTTGCTAAACGAAATCGTGGCGATAGGCTATTCGCGCATTCCCGTATACCACGAGAATTTAGACCATATCACAGGGGTAATTTACATCAAAGACCTCTTGCCACATTTAGACAAAACTGATTTCGACTGGAATAGTGTGAAACGCAATGCTTTCTTCGTTCCCGAAAACAAGAAATTAGACGATTTGTTGAGCGAGTTTCAAGAGAAGAAGATACACCTCGCTGTTGTAGTAGATGAGTACGGTGGTACTTGTGGAGTGATTACCTTAGAGGATATCATAGAAGAGATTGTGGGAAATATCAACGATGAGTTTGACGATGAAGATGTAACACACTCCAAAATCAATGATAATGTCTTTATTTTTGAAGGAAAAACGGTATTGAAGGACTTCTATCGCATTCTTGAATTTACTGATGAAGAAGAGGCTCTATTTGACGAAAATCGCGGTGATGCCGAAACGCTTGCAGGCTTTCTCTTAGAGATTTCGGGCAACTTTCCTCAGAAAGGAACTCCTATTCTCTTTGGCAACTATAAATTCATTGTAGAGGCTTTTGACAAGAAACGCATCAAGCAAATCAAAATCATTAGGACGAACAATCCCCAATAAATACATATGAAATATTCTAAAATAATTGACACTATATACCAATCTGTTTTATCTGCTGATAATTTAGGTAAAGTTCCTACTTATATCCCAGAATTGGCACAAGTGAACCCCGATAAGTTTGGGGTATATTTTTATAGCCTCAACAAACAATCGTATGGGATTGGTGATTGCGATGAAAAGTTTTCAGCACAGAGTATTTCTAAGGTATTAGCCCTTTCGTTGGCATATAGTATTATAGGCGACCAACTATGGCGACGTGTAGATGTAGAACCTTCGGGCACTTCATTCAATTCATTAATACAGTTAGAAGCCGACAACGGTATTCCACGTAACCCTCTTATCAATTCAGGGGCTATTGTAGTTTGTGATATTCTCCTCTCTATCTTAGAAGATGCTGAAGCCGATTTCTTAACTTTTGTAAGAGAATTAGCTAATGATGATAGTATAAATTACTCTATATTAGTAGCCGAGTCGGAGAAATCAGTAGGATATCGCAATTTTGCCTTATGTTATTATATCAAATCATTAGGGAACATAGAGAATGACCCTATTGAGGTACTCAATTTCTACTTTAAACTCTGTTCATTAGAGCTTACTTGCAAATCGATGGCATATATCTTCTCGTTTCTTGCCAACGATGGTATCCGTATGCACGATAGAGTTCAAATCCTTACTGAAACTTGTACTAAGCGGGTAAACGCTTTGATGCAAACGTGCGGTTTCTATGATGAGTCGGGGGAGTTTGCTTTTAAGGTGGGGCTACCAGGTAAAAGCGGTGTAGGAGGCGGTATTGTAGCTCTTTTGCCTAATCAATATAGCATTGCGGTATGGAGTCCGAAACTTAATAACAAAGGGAATTCGTATAGAGGAATGAAGTTCTTAGAAGAGTTTACCGCACAAACACATACTTCTATTTTTTAGTAATAAAATATATGTCAAAAAATTATTTCAGTACCTTTATCAAATACTTTTTTCAGGGGATACTTATCATAGGTCCGCTGAGTGCTACTATCTGGATTATTTGGTCGATATTCAAGAGTGTAGATAACCTTGTACCTGATATCTCAAAGGCTTACCCAGGGTTAGTTTTTGCTTTGGTTTTACTTGGTACTGCTATTATTGGTTTTATCGGTAGTCGACTGATTTTAGGGAAACTGTTCGTGGGACTATTAGATTATTTAGTAGCTCATATTCCCGGTGTAAAGGTTATTTATTCTTCTATTAAAGATATTTTAGCTTCTTTTGTAGGTGACAAACGTAAGCTTACCAATCCGGTATGGGTAAAAGTGAATGAAACGCCCGAAATATGGCGCATTGGGTTCCTTACCCAACCTTCTATGGATTTTGCTGAACTCAGCGAAATGGTAAGTGTTTATCTTCCGCATTCGTATGCTATTTCTGGTTGGGTGATTGTTACTTCCAAAGATAACATAAAGCCTGCTGAAGGTTTCTCTTCTCAAAAAGCAATGGAGTTTGCCCTTAGTGGCGGAATCCTTTCTAATACCAGTAATGCCAATAATGCCAATAATGCCAGTAATACTAGTAATAAATAGTGATTTTATATAGTAGTTTATTGTTTATTTAGGCTATTAGCTTTTGCTTTAATATTGTTTTTAGCTGTTTTTATACTGCTTGATATTATTTTAGCTACTTCTATAGCATCTTCTTTGATACTTTCAAATTCATTAGCTGTAATATAATTTGTCTTACATAAAAGTTCTAACCAATAGAGCGTCTCATTTATTTCTTTTTGTGATATAGCTATTTTATGTACAAAGTCAGCAGCACTTTCAGAATGTTCGGCTTCACATATCATTGCCCCTACAGAAGTACCACTGCGCAATATTTGCTTAGAAAGCACAAATTCTTTCTTACTTTCGTATAAATATTTATAAAGATTTACTATTCTAATAGCAAAATCAAGACTTTTTGTTTTCAAAATATTTTCTTTCATACTCTAATTTTAATCTTCTAATTATTGGTTTTACTGGTATTATTGGCATTACTGGAATTAATTACATTTTTCTTCTTCGCAGTGGCAATTATCGGTGTCTATTTCAAAAGTGCTGTGGGTAATCCCTTCGTGTGAGAGTTTGTGCTTTAACTCGGCTTTAATATTCATAAATTCTTTAAGCGTAATGCACTCTTTTAGTACAATATGAGCCGTGAGAGCGTTCTGTGAGCTACTGAGCGCCCAAATATGCAAGTGATGTACACTCTCTATCATTGGATGCTCTTCGATAAGATGTTGTATATGCTCCTTATCGATGTCGTGAGGCACTCCATCTAAGATGAGTTTTACACTTTCTTTAAGTAATCCCCAAGTGGAGAACAGAATCACAATACCTACCATAAAACTACTGATAGGGTCGGCTAAGTTCCAACCGGTAAAATATACAATTGCCCCTGAGATAATTACCCCTACCGATACCAAAGCATCGAGCATTAGGTGCAGAAAAGCCCCTTTGACATTGATATCTGTCTTCTGTCCTTTGTAGAATAGGAATGCTGAAACTGCATTGATTATTACTCCTATAAAAGCTGTAAGCATAATTGCTGAACCTACCATTTTGGGCGGATTAGCAAGACGCTCGAAGGCTTCGATAAAGATCTTTATCACAATATACATCAGTAGTACCGCATTGATGAGCGATGCGAGAATAGATGCTTTTTTGTAGCCATAGGTATAGAGCTGAGTAGCGGTGCGATGGGTGAGTTTCATACCGATAAGTGAAATCACTAAACTGGCAACATCGCTTAAATTATGACTTGCATCGGAGATAAGTGCTAAGGAATCGACGCGAAAGCCTACTGCAAACTCAATAATTGTGTAGAGCAGATTCAACCCAATGCCTATATAGAAGGCACGATTGAGAGTACTGAGGTCGGTTACGGTGTGGTGATGGTGGTCGTGACCGTGATGATGATGGTCGTGTTGGTGGTGTGAATGTTCCATAATAATATTTTTAGGTAAAAGGTAACACGCGATGCAAAGGTACGAATTATTTTGTAATAAGGGTGATTTTAAGGTAAAAGATAAAGCCAGCAAAACTGGCTTTACCTTTTTTGTTGTTACTCGCTTTAAAGGATAAATTCCTTAGTGGTAACATTGGCAGGACGGTCGGTGGCTGTTACTATTACCTTATCGCCGGTAAGAGAAGCGTTTACCACAGTGGTGGTATACACCCACTTACCTTCTTGGAAGGTAGCATTCCCCTCTTCTACAAGTGTAGCATCGTGGTCGGTGATTTTCACTTTCACGCCTGTTACTTTAAAAGTGTCGGATACTTGTACGACAATCTTTTCTCCGGTAACGGAACCTGTATAGTTTGAGGTATCTACCGCGTCAATCACAGGAGCTTTAAGATAATCGGCAATTGCCATATTATAGGGGGTGGTACCTGGACGCTTTTTAGCTTCCTCGGCATAGCTTTGCTTAAGTGCACTATTTTGCAAAGCGCTTTTAGCATAGAAAGCTGCTCGAGCAAACCTTTGCTGATGTAGCTGTTGTGCTTGGCTTGCTTTCTGAGAGCGAACGGGGGCTTTCCCTACGATGGTTTGTCCTGCGCGTTGGCGGAATACGATTTGGCGAGCTAACATACCGCTCAATCCTTCGGTTACTACATTATTTTTGCTTTTTGCCATAATGATTGATTTTTTAGATAAGAGGTCAAAGAACTAAAAGATGGAAGGCGTCGACTTTATATTTACCTTTTGTCTTTCGGCTTTTCTCCTTATCAAGTTTTTACGGTGCAAAATTCTGGCGATAATTTTTTATGGGCAAATTCTTATTCAAGGGTTGTAGGATTTTAGGACAAGGATTGTGCGTTTGAGATACAAGGCTAAGAATTGAAGAAATAAGATTAATACAGTAAATACAAGAAAAAAAGTCGCTAAGCGAGATGCTTAGCGACTTTTTTATTATCAAAATTAAAATCTAAAAAACGTCCTTGATGTGTTTCATACTGTTGGCAATACTGCCTTTGGCTTCTGCAAAGTCGCCTTGACCTATTTTCTTGATGATGTTGGTTGCAAAGCCTTTCATCTGTTCAAAAGTGATATGAGGAGGCATCGCTAAGGTATCGCGATTGGTGTAGATATTCACCAAAGTAGGTCCGTCGTGCTCGAAAGCTGCTTTTACGGTAGCTTCGAGGTCTTCGGTTTTGCGCACTTCATAGCCTTTGATGTTCATCAGGTCGGCGAGTTTATCGAAAGGTGGGTTTACCATATTGGTTTGCCAATCGAGGTAGCCCGATACTTCCATTTCGAGTTTTACCATTGCGAGCGAACGGTTGTTGAACACAAATATCTTCACAGGGTATTGGTATTGCATCAGGGTAGCCAAGTCGCCCAAGAGCATTGATAGACCGCCGTCGCCACACATTGCTACCACTTGTCTGCCTTTGGAGGAAGCTGCTGCCCCAATTGCCATTGGGAGGGCGTTTGCCATAGAACCGTGGTTGAACGAACCGGTGAGATAACGTTTACCCGTACCTTTGATAAAGCGCGCTGCCCATACTACATTCATACCCGTATCGACGGTGAAAATAGCATCGTTGGCGGCGTATTTATCTAAGAGTTTAGCTGCATATTCGGGGTCTATTTGGTTCTCTTCGGTTTTCTTTTTGGTGTAATCGTCTAATGATTTTTCGAGTTCCAAATACTCTTTGTGAATCTCTTTGAGGAAACTATCGTCGGTGCGAGGGGTGAGTTTAGGCAATAAGGCGATAATCGTATCCTTCACATCGCCAGCAAAGCCGTAATCTACTTTGGCTCGACGACCAATGATATCGGGGCGTTCATCTATTTGAATAATAGTATTTTTCTTAGGTAAGAACTCCGCATAAGGGAAATCGGTGCCGAGCATTACGAGCACATCGGCTTTGGCACAAGCATCGTAACCTGAACGGTGTCCGAGCAAGCCGTTCATTCCTGCTATATAAGGGCTATCGGTGCGGTCGAAGAATATTTTGCCACGGAAAGAAGCGACGATAGGTGCTTTAAGGGTTTCGGCAAGCTGTTCTACTTCTTTCACCGCATACTGACAACCGTGACCGCAGTAAAGGGCTATTTTCTTGTTTTTAGCGTCGTTTAGTACGGCTGATAATTTGTCGAGTTCACTATCAGAAGGACGTACCACAGGTTTTGCTAAGAAGGTTTGTGTAGCAGTAGGTACCTCTTCAAGGTCGGCACCTGCTACATCACCTGGGAGTCCCAACACCGCCACGCCTTTCTCGTTGATAGCCGTTTGTATAGCGCGTTGCATCATTGTGGTGAACTGTTTTGGGGTATTGGCTACATATACGTATTTACTGCAATCTTGAAACAGCAAGAAGGGGTTGGTTTCTTGGAACCAGTGGGTACCAAATTTATGGGTAGCGCAGGTGCTGGCAATGGCAATCACAGGGTTGCCTGAGCGGTTGGCATCGTAGAGTCCGTTGATGAGGTGTACGTGTCCAGGTCCTGAACTTCCCATACAACAGCCTATGCCGTTTAGTTCGGCGTCCATAGAGGCTGCATAAGCTGCTGATTCCTCGTGGCGGACGTGTATCCACTCAAGGCGACCATCGCGACGGATGGCGTCGTTCACAGGGTTGAGGCTATCGCCGGTAATGGCATAAACTCTTTTTACGCCTGCTTGTACTAACATTTCGACCAATTGGTCGGATACATTTTTACTCATATATGTTTTTTTATTAATGACGGGCTTAGGTATGCAAAAATAATACCAATGTATCGTTTTTGAACAGAAATTAGGGGTTAGGATAGTGATGCAAGCAATAAGTGTTGCCTATGCTATATTTTTATAAAAAACTTTGGCAAAGTGTAGCAATACTTTTCACTCTTCACTCTTCGTTTTTAACTGATTCAGGGCGCTTCCTGCTTTAAACCAACCTATTTGCTGAGCGTTGTAGGTATGGTTGCAGGTAATCACGTCCTTACTGCCATCTTTATGTACAAATTCTAAGTGTAAAGGAGTGCCAGGCGCAAAGGCGGTGAGGTCGAGGAAGTTGATCACATCGTCTTCTTGAATCTTATTGTAATCGGCTTCATTGGCAAAGGTGAGAGCGAGCATTCCTTGCTTTTTAAGGTTGGTTTCGTGAATGCGCGCAAACGATTTCACCAATACGGCTCGTACCCCCAAATGACGGGGTTCCATAGCAGCGTGCTCGCGTGAAGAGCCCTCACCATAGTTGTGGTCGCCTACTACAATAGAAGGGATACCCGCGGCTTTATAGGCGCGCTGTACTTTAGGCACTTCGTCGTATTCCCCGGTAAGTTGGTTTTTCACGGAGTTAGTTTTACCGTTGAAAGCATTTACCGCCCCTATGAGCATATTGTTGGAAATATTGTCCAAATGTCCGCGGAAACGCAACCAAGCCCCTGCCATCGAAATATGGTCGGTGGTGCATTTTCCTTGCGCTTTGATGAGGAGTTTAGCCCCTGTGATGTTCTTGCCGTCCCAAGGAGCGAAAGGCGTGAGCAGTTGGAGGCGGTTGGAAGTAGGTGATACCACGACCTCGATGTTGCTACCATCTTCGGCGGGAGCCTGATAGCCAGGGTCATCAACCGCAAAACCTTTAGAGGGCAACTCTTCGCCATAAGGAGGGGTGAGTTTTACCGCTTCACCTTGGTCGTTAAGCAAGGTATCAGTGATAGGGTTAAAGTCTAACCTACCAGCAATAGCCAAAGCCGCAACGATTTCGGGGGAAGCAACAAAAGCGTGGGTATTAGGGTTACCGTCAGCACGTTTGGAGAAGTTACGGTTGAAGGAATGGACAATCGTATTTTTCTCTTGTTTTTCGGCGCCTTCTCTGTCCCACTGACCGATACAAGGGCCACAAGCATTGGTAAACACACGGGTGCCCAACTGCTCGAAGATATCTATGATGCCATCGCGTTCGGTAGTATAGCGTATTTGTTCAGAGCCTGGGTTGATACCAAAGGAAGCTTTAGGGGTAATTCTCTTTTCTAAGGCTTGTTTTACCACCGAAACTGCGCGGGTGAGATCTTCGTAAGACGAGTTAGTACACGAACCAATGAGCCCCCATTGCACCTCCAAGGGCCAATCATTTTCGCGAGCTACTTCTTTCATTTTGGATACAGGAGTACCTCTATCGGGGGTGAAAGGACCATTGATATAAGGCTCTAAAGTAGAAAGGTCTATCTCGATGAGTTGGTCGAAATACTTTTCGGGGTCGGCATAGACTTCGGGGTCAGCGGTGAGGTAAGGCGCAATGGCATCGGCAGCGAGGGCTACTTCTTCACGCCCAGTGGCGAGCAGATAGCGACGCATCGCCTCGTCATAGCCAAAAGTAGAGGTAGTAGCCCCTATTTCGGCACCCATATTACAAATAGTACCTTTACCCGTACACGAAAGTGATTTAGCACCCTCGCCGAAGTATTCCACAATAGCGCCCGTACCCCCTTTTACGGTGAGAATATCGGCGACTTTAAGAATCACATCTTTGGGGGCAGTCCACCCGCTGAGTTTACCCGTGAGTTTTACGCCTATGAGCTTAGGGAATTTCAGTTCCCACGGCATTCCTGCCATAACATCTACGGCATCAGCCCCTCCTACACCAATAGCGAGCATTCCTAATCCGCCAGCGTTCACTGTATGCGAATCAGTGCCTATCATCATTCCGCCAGGGAAAGCGTAGTTTTCTAAGACTATTTGGTGAATAATCCCTGCGCCAGGTTTCCAGAAGCCAATACCGTATTTATTGGATACCGAAGAAAGAAAATCGAATACTTCTTTAGACTGTTCAGTAGCCACTTTCAGGTCGATAGCGGCGCCTTCTTTGGCTTGGATAAGGTGGTCGCAATGCACGGTGGTGGGGACAGCCACTTTGCTTTTGCCCGCTTGCATAAATTGCAAGAGCGCCATTTGGGCGGTGGCATCTTGACAAGCGATGCGGTCGGGGGCAAAATCTACATAGTCTTTACCGCGCTCAAAGGCACGAGAGGGGTTGCCGTCCCATAGGTGTGTATACAATATTTTTTCGGCAAGGGTAAGGGGTCGTCCTACCACTTGGCGGGCTTTGTCTACGCGCTCAGGAAATTCGGTGTAGACTTTTTTTATCATTTCAATATCAAAAATCATAATATCTTTTTTAGTGTTTTACTTCCTTGCATTACTGTTGCTACTTTGGTGAAATCAGGATGGTAATAACCTCCTAACTCTACCGGCATACCTTGTATACGGGTGAGTTCTTCCACGATAGTCGCTTCGTTGTCTTCTAGGGCTTTGGCAATAGGAGCAAACTCTTTGACAAGTGCGCTGTCTTGAGTTTGTGTCGCTAAGGTTTCTGCCCAGTAGAGTGCCAAATAGAAGTGACTTCCGCGATTGTCGAGCGTGCCTACTTTGGCTTGAGGCGATTTATCGTTGTTCAACAGCTTACTCGTTGCCTCATCAAGGGTTTGGGCTAAGATTGAGGCTTTGGGATTATCGTGTTTTTGGGCGAAATGCTCCAGCGATGCCCCTAAGGCGAGAAATTCACCTAAGGAATCCCATTGAAGATGATTTTCGGCAAGAAACTGTTCGGTTAATTTAGGCGCCGAGCCCCCTGCACCCGTTTCAAAGAGTCCGCCACCGTTCATCAAAGGGACGATAGAGAGCACTTTGGCACTAGTACCCAATTCCAGGATAGGAAACAAGTCGGTGAGGTAATCGCGCAACACATTGCCCGTTACCGAAATGGTGTCTTTGCCCTTGCGAGTGCGCTCTAAGGTGAAGAGCATCGCCGTTTCGGGCGACATTATACGGATATCTACCCCCTCGGTATCGTGTGTTGCCAAATAGTGTTTTACTTTTTTGATGAGTTGCGCATCGTGAGCGCGGTGCTCGTCCAACCAAAAGACCGCTGGCGTTTTGCTGAGGCGTGCGCGTGTTACCGCTAATTTCACCCAATCTTGTATGGCAGCATCTTTCGCAGTACACATACGCCAGATATCGCCTTTTTCTACCTTGTGCGATAAGTACACTTTACCATCGGTGCCTACCACCTGTACACGTCCGCTATGAGGGATTTCGAAAGTCTTGTCGTGCGATCCGTATTCTTCAGCTTTTTGCGCCATTAAGCCCACATTGGCAACGCTCCCCATCGTAGCAGGATTAAACGCCCCGTGTTTCTTACAGAAGTCAATCACCACTTGGTAGATACGCGCATAAGTGCTATCGGGCAGTACCGCTAAAGTATCTTGAGCCTCGCCTTTAGCATTCCACATCTTGCCCCCATTGCGAATCATTGCCGGCATAGAAGCATCTACAATCACATCGTTAGGGAAATGAAGGTTGGTAATCCCCTTATCGGAATTTACCATTGCCAAGGCTGCTGCTCGTGTAAGCGCTCCCTCGATGTCGTGTTTTAAAGGTTCTTGTTCTTCAGCAGGCAATTGTGCTATTTTGGCGAGGATATCCGAAAGACCATTGCGCGCATTCACCCCTAAGGCTTTCAGTTCGCGCGGGTGTTTTTGGAACAAATTAGCAAAGTACGTTTCGACAGCATAGCCAAAGAGAATGGGATCAGAAATCTTCATCATTGTAGCTTTCAGGTGCAAAGAGAGGAGTACACCCTTGTCTTTCGCTTCGGCAAAGGCTTTTTTATAGAATTTGCAAAGCACTTCTTTGCTCATAAAAGTAGCATCTATCACTTCGCCCGCTTGCAAAGGAATATCGGCTTTGAGTACCTGCACTTCGTGTTTAGGGCTTACCAACTCTATGCGCACCACATCGGCTTTTTTGAGGGTCACTGATTGCTCGTTGTGGTAGAAATCGCCCGCTTGCATCGTAGCGACTTCCGTGAGACTCTCAGCACTCCACGCTCCCATTGAATGCGGGTGCGTTTGAGCGTATTGTTTTACCGATTTAGGTGCGCGCCTATCGGAATTACCCTCGCGCAAGACAGGGTTCACCGCACTGCCTTTCACCTTGTCATACCGCTGTTTGATAGCTGTTTCGGCTTCATTGGCAGGATTTTCAGGGTAATCGGGGAGCGCATAGCCTTGTGATTGCAATTCGGCAATAGCCGCTTTCAGTTGGGGTACCGAAGCACTGATATTAGGCAACTTGATGATATTAGCTTCCGGACGCGTTGCCAACGCCCCCAATTCGCTGAGGGCATCAGGCACCCGTTGTTCTGCTGTGAGAAAATCGGGGAAAGAGGCTAAAATACGCCCTGCCAATGAGATATCTTTGGCTTCAAAGTTGATACCCGAAGAGGCGCAAAAGCGTTTGATGATAGGCAATAGCGAATGCGTAGCTAAATAGGGCGACTCATCGGTAATGGTATAGATAATGTTTTTCATTTTTATCTTTTATTCAATTCAACAAAAGGTCTTTCGGTGGCACCTACGTATATTTGTCGTGGACGACCGATAGGCTCTCCTCCTTGGCGCATTTCCTTCCATTGGGCAATCCAACCAGGGAGACGACCGATAGCAAAGAGCACAGTGAACATCTCTAAGTGCATACCTAAGGCTTTGTAGATGATACCCGAATAGAAATCTACATTAGGGTAGAGATTACGCGATTTGAAGTAGTCGTCTTCCAAAGCTACTTTTTCAAGATGTTTGGCAATGCTAAAAATTGGATCTTCTATACCCAAAGCATTGAGCACCTCATCGGCAGCAGCTTTGATGATTTTAGCCCGTGGATCGAAGTTTTTGTACACACGGTGACCAAAGCCCATTAGGCGGAAAGGATCGTCTTTGTCTTTAGCTTTGTTGATGAACTTATCTACATCACCTCCGTCTTTGTGAATTTCTTCGAGCATCTCAATCACCGCTTGGTTTGCCCCGCCGTGGAGACGACCCCAAAGGGCTGAAACTCCAGAGGAAATACTCGCAAACAGACCCGCCTCGGAAGACCCCACCAAACGCACCGTAGAAGTAGAGCAGTTCTGTTCGTGGTCGCCGTGAAGGATGAGCAGTTTGTTGAGAGCACTCACTACCGTAGGGTTGATTTTATATTCCTCAGTAGGGATTTCGAAGAAGAGGCGCAAAATGTTCTCGATATAGCCCTTGCTATTGTCGTAATAATTCAGCGGTAAGCCCTCGCGTTTGCGGTACACCCAAGAAGCGATGATAGTTACTTTGGCAATGGCTTTACAGACCGCTTGATACACGTTTTTAGGACAATGTACATTTACTGGTACCGGATTGAAAGCGGTGAGCGCACTGGTAGCTGATGCCAATACCCCCATAGGGTGAGCCGAGCGCGGAAAACCGTCCATAATATGGCGCATATCCTCGTGAACAAGGGTGTACTTGTGAATTGTTTTTTTGAAATCGTCATACTGTTCGGCAGTGGGGAGTTCTCCAAAAATAAGAAGATAGGCTACTTCGAGGAACTCAGCTTTAGCAGCTAAATCTTCGATATTATAGCCACGATAGCGCAAGATGCCTCGTTCGCCGTCGAGGAAGGTAATGGCACTCTTGCAAGACCCCGTGTTTTTGTAACCCGAATCCAAGGTTACCAAACCAGTGAGGGCACGCAATTTTTCGATATTAATCGCTTTTTCGTTTTCGGTGCCTACTACGATAGGAAATTCGTATTCTTTCCCTTCAAAAATCAGTTTTGCTGTGTTTTCCATAGTACAATTTATTTTTTATTTTTGGGCAAAGTAAGAAAAATTATTTCACATTTACAAATAAAATAGCGATAAATCTATCTTATTTAACAATCTTTAACGTTTTATGATTAAAATATAAGATAAATATATCTATAACGAAAAAAGAAATGAGAGAATGAGAGAATGAGGAAATGGGGTAAAAGCTAATAATGCGAGAAATACCAGAAATGCCAATAATACCACCAAGGGGAATGGGCGGGGCGGACTTTTCAGACGAGTCGGACAGGTTAGAGGAGGGGTGGAGGATTCGGAAGGAAGCGAAAAAGAACGGAAGAGAGCTAAGGGAAATTTTGGTGAAAAAAGGGTGTAAGGAGGGTGGGGTTAGCTTATAGAGAGCTTATAGGAAGCTTATACGAATCTTGGACGATTGGTATAGAAAGGGTATATAAGTAGTTGACTCATAATATAATACAGTGACACGAAAAATGGTAAAAACGGGGTTTCGAGGCGAAAGAAAAAGAATCCTCTCCCCTGCCCTCTCCAAAGGAGAGGGGGAATGTAGTGACAGAAAAAGTGAAGGGAATGTAGGGTCGTAGCATAACGGGAAATTATCTTTGGCAAAGTGTGTACGAGCTACAAGCTCGCACCAGCGAAGGGACTTCTCCCAAGGAGAGGGGGTGTAGTGACGAGTAGAGAGCGACGGAAAAGCGGAGGAAACCTCCCCCTAGCCCCCTCCAAAGGGGGAATGTAGGGACGGAAAAGGGGAAGAGAAATTAGAGAATTAGCAAATTTGAAAATGAGAAAATGGAGAAGTGAGGGGGTTATATCTGATTGACAAATTTGCTCATTTGGTAATTGTTTCTTACCTTTGCACTTTGAAATATAAAGTACTGATGACAGATAATCAATTTAAGAAATATAACCTCATTGTGGGGTGGGCTGTTTTTGCCGTAGCTCTTATCACTTATGGGCTTACGGTAGAACCTACGGTTAGCTTTTGGGATTGTGGCGAGTATATTGCTACCTCAGCGAAATTGGAAGTGGGTCACCCTCCCGGAGCGCCTTTATTCCAAATGATGGGCGCTTTTATAGCTGCTTTTGCTCCCAACTCGGATAAGATTGCGCTGTTTGTGAATTATATGTCGGTTTTATCGAGTGCTTTTACGGTTCTTTTCTTGTACTTCATCATTGTAAATTTGACCAAGAAAATCGCTTTAAAGAGAACCGATTCTGTTGAAGAAAAAACGCCTGCTACGCTTACCCAAGGGCAGTTTATCGCTGTTTTGGGGAGTGGGGTTGTAGGGGCTCTTGCCTATACTTTCTCGGATAGTTTTTGGTTTAACGCGGTGGAAGCAGAAGTGTATGCAATGGCAATGCTATTTATGTCGGCTATGTTTTGGCTGGGCATTAAGTGGACGGACAGTTTGCACGAACCACGTGGCGACCGCTGGTTGTTACTGATATCGTTAGTAGTGGGGCTTTCGTTTGGGGTGCACTTTATGGCGTTACTGACCATTCCTGCTATTGGTATGCTTTATTTCTTCAAGAGTAACTACAAGAAAACGGTAGTGAACTTCATCATTGCTAATGTAGTTTCTATCGCTATTTTGCTGTTGATATTTAAACTGATATTACCTTACACCTTGGCGTACTTTGGTTATTTGGAAGTATTTTTTGTGAATAGCTTCGGTATGCCGTTCAACTCAGGGACTATTATCGCGGGACTCTCGGTTATTGCGTTCTTCTATTTTACGCTGAACTACGCTTATAAGCAAAACAAAGTGCGCTTGCAAACGGGCGTTTTATGCTTGTTGTTTGTGTTTATAGGGTTTTCGTCTTGGCTAATGATACCTATTCGCGCGAATGCTGATACGGTTATCAATGAGAACAGTCCGACTGATGCGCGTTTGCTATTAGCTTATTACAACCTTGAACAATACCCCGAAACGCATTTGTTCTACGGTCCTATGTATTCGGATAAATACGCTGGATTAGACGAAGAGAACCCGTATGAAGATGCGAAGCCAAAATACGAGCGCGATTATGCCTTAGGCAAATACATCATCGTGAATCAGTACAAAAACGCTCAGATGGCGTCGAATAGCAAACAAGAGGGTGTTTTGCCGAGAATGTGGAGTGCGCAACACGCGGCGAATTATATGAAGCTCACAGGGCTACTTACGTTTAGAATAAAAGAAGAAGCGTATAACGAGCCGAAGCTCTATCAGTTCTTACAAGAGGTGCAAAGGCAAATGCAAATACAACCGCTTCCGCCTGAGCGTTACGACCAATTTCTTACCGAATATCGGGACTATATAGAAGTAGAGAAGCCAAGTTTTTGGAAGAATATGCACTACTTGTTCGAGTATCAGTTTGGGTATATGTACTTCCGCTATTTTGCTTGGAACTTCATAGGCAGACAAGACGATGTGCAAGGCAAGATGGAGAATGACCACGGCAACTGGCTATCGGGCATTAAGCCTATTGATAGTTTCCGACTTGGGTCGCAAGACAACCTTCCTGCCGATGTGCTGAACAATAAAGCTCGTAATACTTACTATTTCCTACCTTTGCTCTTAGGACTCTTAGGGTTATTTTTTATGGCGACGAAGAGCGAACGCCAAACGTGGGTAGTGATGATGCTTTTCCTCTTTACGGGTTTGGCAATGAAAATATACCTCAACGAACGACCGTTTGAACCGCGAGAGCGAGATTATGCGTTAGTAGGTTCGTTCTACGCTTTTGCTATATGGATAGGAGTGGGTGTATACGCGTTATTCCACGCACTTAGGAAGGTGCTTTCGCCACGAATAGGGGCGCCTTTGGCAGTGGTAGCGAGTTTGCTTGCTGTACCTGTGCTGATGGCAAGTGAGAATTGGGACGACCACAACCGCTCGCAAAAGTATTCGGCAGAGTTTATTGCGGACGCTTATTTGAGCTCAGTAGCTAAAGATAAAGACGCTATGATATTCACCATTGGCGATAACGATACGTTCTTACTGTGGTATGCCCAAGAAATAGAAGGCTATCGCACCGATGTGCGGGTAATTAATACCAGCTTGTTGCAAACGGATTGGTATATCGACCAAATGAAGCGCCAAGCGTACCAAAGTAGTCCTATCCCAGGTGAAATGGTGCACAAACAATATGCTCACGGGGTACGTGAAGGGGTGTATTTCCAAAAACGCACCGAAAACCGCTGGAACATTAAAGACTTTGTGAAATGGGTAACCAGCGATGACCCCAATACACAGCTTAGTAGCAGTAGTAGTGAAAGTAGAACTTTTAACTACTACCCTACAAACAAAATACGGATTCCTGTAAATAAAGAAAACGTACTAAAAAGTGGCATTGTAAGACCCGAAGATGCTGATAAAATAGTAGACTATATAGATATCACGCTCCCTAGTGCCATCGATAAAGCACGTATTGTGATGCTGGATATTTTGGCTTATAACGATTGGAAACGCCCGATATACTTCTCCGGAGGTAGTATGGACTCTGCTGAGTATATCTGGATGAAGGAGTACTTACAATTAGATGGACTGGTGTACAAACTTGTGCCTATTAAAACAGAAATCGATAAGAAGCACCCCTTTGATATGGGTCGTATAGACAGTAATTTGATGTACGACATCATAAAGAAATGGGATTGGGGCAATATGGGTAAAGCAGGTATTTACTTAGACCCCGAAACGCGTAAGAACAGTATTATCTTCCGCGGTAATTTGGCACGTCTTACCGAAAAACTGATAGAAGAAGGCAAATTAAATAAAGCCAAAGACATCTTGGACATCGGAATGAAGCATATGCCTTTGGAGGCTTATGGCTATTACTTCACTCTCGATCCTTTTGTACAAGGTTATTTTAAGGTAGGTGAGAAAGAAACCGCTCGTAAATTAGCCTTGCAGATATTTGGGAAATATCAAGAAGAACTGAATTATTACGCACACTTATCGCCAGATGAGCGATATGCTAATACTGCCAGAATACAGTATACCATAGACCGCTATGGAGAATTATTATTGCTCATAGCGCCTTTGGATAAGGATTTTTACGAAAGGCAAGTAGAGGTGCTCAGAGCGAAGGCGAGTCCGTTTATGAAATCGCAAGAGCTTGATGAGTATATGAAGATGCTAATCGATGAGGAGGTGGATACGCTTGTTCAGACTGGAGCAGAAGAAGATAGTGGAAATTAGGTAATCATTGCAGTTTATCATTAATGATTCTATTCATAAAATCTTGCATAAAGGCACGCAAATCAGCGATGCCTTTTTTCATTTCTTCATTATGGGCGATTTGGTCTTTGAGGTTGTGGGTGAGGTTTAAATCGTCCTTAGCATATACACCAACCACTTCACCTTGGAGGTCTAATACATAGATAAAATTACCTTGAATGAGCTGGTAGAACTGCGTATTGGTAACAAAAGCACGAGGAGTTTCATCGGCTTTGTTTGCTAGCAAGCTACGCCCCCAAGAGCGGAAAGGCTTTTGGTACCCCATCAAATCTACGAGAGTAGGAAAAATATCTATTTGTTGCCCCAATACATCTGAGCTCCCCTGTGGGATAAGTGCTTTATTAGGGCTAAACAAAATAATAGGCAAACGGTGGTGTGCTATCTTCTGTTTGTAATAATCGTAATAATCTTCAGTAGTATGGTCAGGGATAATGGCAAAGATAGTGTTCGTATACCAATCTTCTTTTTTAACGGTATCGAAGAATTTTCCGATGGAATAATCGGCGTATTCCACTACGTTATGCATAGGCATATCGCCGGTATTAAAACGCTTGTTGAGGGGTTCGGGCACTTTATAAGGACCGTGAGAGGAAAGAGTGAAAACCGTTGCCAAAAACGGACGCTTCATTTGGTTGATGTTTTTTGCGAAGTACTGCAAGAAGGGCTCATCGTCTATACCCCAACTGCCATTATAGTAGCGCTCATCGTTGAATTCAGTGCGCCCTAAGTAAGTTTCATATCCTATTTGGTGGGTATAGCCATCGAAATTCATAGAACCATTGGTAGCACCGTGCGCAAAGAGCGTTTGGTAGCCCAAAGAGCGTGCGATTTCGGGCAAAGAAGACACTTTGCGCTGAGCATAGCCCGACCTTACCCAAGCGGTTTGGAAGGTAGGCATACCTGCCGTTACAGCCGAAATGCCTTCAATAGAATGAACACTATTGGCATAAATATTAGTAAAATAGAACCCTTGTTGTGCCAAAGAGTCTAAGAAAGGCGTGTGAGTGCGGTAGTTTGGAATATGAGTATTTTGGTTCATCACTCCGAAGTATTCAGCACCCATTCCTTCGAGAATGATGACTACTATGTTAGGCTGTTTAGTAATGCTGCGATGATATTGTTTAATAGGTTTGATATTTTGGGTAATATAGTCTTCGGTAGTGAATTTAAATTCTTTAAATCCTTTGTTTTTACCCATAGTGCGCAGAATGGTAAATGGTGTATTGAGCAGTACATTCACTTGAGAGATATCGCGGGCATATTTGCTAGCGTCCATCACAGTAAGTGGAATCACCCCTTTTTTGAACGAGAAACCACGTATACCAAAAATAAGCGTAGGAGCCAATAGCACCAACACCACTACCGATGTGATAAAGTAAGGTTTTCGATGCATTACATTTTCTTCTTTCAGACGAAGTTTCTTGTAGAGGAATACCCATAGCACTACTGATACTAAAAAGACAGCAAAAATAGCCCAGTACTGCACCAAGAAGCCTGCGAGTAGCGTCAGTGGGTTGTGTTCGTTTTCTACCAAAGCCCAATCGTTAGTCGTAAGGCGTGTTTTATTATATGAAAAATAAGCAATATCGATAAAATTGAGCAGATAAGCAGGTATATTGCAAAGGAAGTACACCCAGAAGAGGACTTTTTGGAAAGTAGGCTTGGTATTGATGAGCAGAGGGAGCACACTTAGGAAGATGAACAGAAGGTTCACGTAGATAATGGCGGTAGTATCGAATAGCAAGCCGTAGAAAGCGAGGTGCAAGAAGTCGGCTATACCGTCTACACTGAGGTGCGCCTGATTGAAACTATAAAAGGCGATGCGAGCTAAAAAGTAAAATAGGTAGACTAAAGCTAGTCGGTAGGCAAGGATTTTGTATTCGGCAGTGCGGAAAGATTTCATAAGTAATTACAATATGGTTTTAAACAATTCGTCCCATTGTTTTACGATTGTTTCTATACTATAGTCATTTGCTTTAGGGAGAATATTTTGTTGGATTTTGCTTCTCAAAGAAGCATTATGCATCAATTCGGAAAGTTGGTGAGCATAATCGTTCATATCGAAAGGTTTTACAAGTATACCATTCACGCCATTAGGAGCGAGGATACCTCTTACCCCAGCAGAGCAGTCGAAAGCGATAGGAACGACACCAGCTTGTTGGGCTTCCATTAGGACAGTTCCTTGTCCTTCCATTTGAGAAGAGAGGCAGAAGATAGCAGCCTTATTGTAATAAGGATAGATGTCATTGGTTTTACCTACAAAAGTAATGCGGGGTAGAGAACGTTCTTCTACCATAGCGCGTAGTTTAGGGAGCTCTTTGCCGTCGCCAACAAGAAAGAATTGCCAATCAGGAAATTGCTCATATATCATTTCCCATATAGAGACTAATCGGTCTACACGTTTATCTTTATAGGACATACGACCTACGTATAGCAAAACGTTCTCTTTTTGCAAAGAGTAGGGAGTAGGTACTGAAGGAATAGGGGTAGAAATCGCTTTTAGTTTGTAATTATCGGTGAGTTGTAGAGCTTGGGTGAGTTCATCTTTATAAGCTTCGCAGAGCACGGTAAAGGCGTGGTAATGATTGTAGATAACGCGGTATTTTTCGATTCTAATTTTTCTATACAGGTGGTAAGAAGGTATCTTGAATCCCCAGAAATAGAGAAAGTGTAATAGACTTTTCTTCGCTTTTTGCTTGAGGCTTTCCAATTCGTTTTCGGACTGCCAAAAGGTAGCTCCATAATGAGCAAAGATACATTTGCATTGAGTTCTCTTAAAGATACCTTCGCCAGAAGCGCTAAAACTCTTGCCTATGAAAGCTAAAACATCGATACCTAATTCGTTTACTTTATCGGCTAAAGACACATTAGGGCGAGAAAATAGGCGGGTTTTGCCTATATCGACAAAAGTGATATATTGTTTATCTTCATCGGTAAGCTCTTGGTAAGCGATGCGAGAAGAAAACACAAACACTTTATATCCTAAGGCTGTGAGATATGGTGCTATATTAGAGGTAATTTTCTCTCCCCCTCCATAAGGAAATCGACCGTGAACAAAACCGATGTTGGGCATAATATTTTTATTTGAAATGCAAAAATACAGAAAAAATACTATCTTTGCAAAAAAAATAATAAAATGTCACCTATATCTGAAAAAGTAAGCGGACTGATAATCACTTATAATGAGGAAAAAAACATAGCTGAAGCGCTGTCGTGTTTTGACTTCTGCGAGGAAATCATAGTAGTGGATTCATATAGTAAGGATGCTACTGTGCGCATTGCTGAGTCTTTCCCGAAAGTAAAGGTGATACAGCATAAGTTTGAAGATTTTGCGAAGCAGCGCAATTTGGCATTAGCGGAGGCAACCAATGATTGGGTGCTTTTTTTGGATGGTGATGAGCGCATTACTCCTAAGCTTAGAGCTGAGATTATACAGACCTTGAGCCGTACGGACAAGAAAGACGCTTACTATTTTCGGAGGTTATTTTTCTTTGCGGGGAAACCTATATACTATTCGGGTACACAAGGAGATAAGAATTTCCGCTTATTCCGCAAGTCAAAATGCCATTACGTGCCTGAGCGCAAGGTACACGAGACGCTTGCCGTGGAAGGTAGTATAGGGGTACTTAAAAACAAGCTGTTACATTACTCGGTAAGCGATTATGATTCGTACAGACAAAAAGCGGTGCTGTACGGCAAATTACGCGGAGAAGAAATGTACGCTAAGGGAAAACATTACAGTGCCTTAAAGATGTATACTAAAATGTGTTTTGCTTTTTTTAAGACGTATATACTCAAGTTAGGCGTCTTAGATGGTAAAGAAGGCTTTTTGCTCAGTAAGGTTTCAGCCTTATCAGTATATGAGAACTTTAAAGCATTAAAACGAGAAGAAGAAAAGAATGGAAAATAAAAAACGTATCATATTATGTGCTCCTAAAGCTTTCGGGATTGACAAGGAAATATATGACCATCTAACAAAATTAGGTTTTGATGTTATATACCTCTCTTTCAATTCTAACTTTGCTTATACACCTTTCAAAAGAATTATAAATTTTTTGTTAAAAACGTTTTTTAACAGACATGATTACAAGAAGAGCATTCCTTTTCAAAGAGACAAAGACTTTTGGGCGACTTTCAATCTTATAGAAAAGAAAGCAGATTATGCTCTTGTATTTCGATCAGATTTATATCCTAAAAGTATTTTAAAAGCTATTAAGAATAAAGCCAACAAGTTTATAGCATATCAGTGGGATAATTTTCGTATCTTCCCAGAAGGCAAACGTTATATTTCTTTATTCGATACTTTTTACACTTTTGACCCTTATGATGTCGATTTACAAAAAGGAATATTTCCTGCTACTAATTTTTATTTTCAAGACGATGCTCTTCCTAATGAGACTCTTGCCCCAAGTGTTTACTTTTTAGGAAGTTTATATCCTAATAAAATGGATAGAGTTGACTTAGTTTCTTCTATCCTTAAAATAACTCGGGAACTTAACTATCAACAAAATATATATTTTTTTAATTCTGACAAAGTAAAGGGAGTAGATTCTTATCAATCACAAGGAATCAACTTTATTGAACACCCTATAAGTTATAGTGAAAGTTTAGCTAATACCAAAAAAGCAACTCTTTTAATAGATATTTTAGGAGGAAAGAACAAAGGATTGTCTTTTCGTGTTTTTGAAGCATTAAATTATGGCAAAAAACTAATAACCAATAATGTAGAAATTAAAAAATACGATTTCTATAACTCTAATAATATTTATGTTATAGAAAATGGCAATACAGATAATCTCAAAGATTTCCTACTTCTTCCTTATGAAGATATCCCCCAAGAAATTAAGGGGAAGTACTGTTTTGATAATTGGATACATTACATTTTGAACCTTGAGCCTTATACCCCTATTATTGTTCCTAAATAAATATCGTTATGAAACACACCATATTATTCTCTCAATTATTTTGTTTATTTGCTTCAGTAATTTTATTTTTTGCTCCTATTGCAATTAATCCTTATAATTCTACTGATATTCTATTGTTTTTCTATGTTGGGAGTGCAATAGTATTAGGACTTTCTTTTGTAGATATCTATCAAAAAAGAGAGTCTTTATTGAAAGGTATTAGTTTTTTTAACGCTTTTATATCTATTTTTGCTTCTCTGATCGTAGCTATATATTTTTATAATCATAAAACCCCTCTAGGTCTTAGTATTGTTTTACTTTTACTTTGCTTGTTTTATGGTATCTACAAGAGGACTTTTTACAAACCTCATATTATAATGATTATTATTTTTATTTTTAGTACAATAAAACTTTTAAGTGTTTTATGGTCTAATAATATTAAAGAAGGGTTTGACCATATTGATTATTATTGCTTATTTATTTTTTTACCTATAGTGAGCTGTTTTTATAAAGTAGAAAAAGCTGACCTAAAATTGTTTATTTATACAGTATTTTCTATTTTTTTAGGACTACTTATTTTAGAATTCATCTCCTATATTTTTTTACTAAAAAGTTTAAATCAGTCTTTTTTTGCTTTTTTATCTTTTAACAAAGGTTACTTAGGCTATATGGGTGATCAAGAGCTTTTAGCAAAGTATTACAATATTATTCTTTGGACAAAAACAAGTCACCCAAGTAAGATGGCTTGGATTTGTATGGTTGTTGGTGTAGCAGGATACTGGCTTTGGCAAGAAGGAGAAAAAAAAATAATAACTACTTACCAACTATTATTATATTTTGCAACACTATTAATCTTTTCTTTTGCTGTACAAGCTCGTGTAGCTATTTTAGGTATCTTTATATTGATATCTTTATTCGTTTGGGTATCACTGATGAAACAGGTCAAAAAGCCTAAACTGATTACCCTTTTCACAGTAATAGTTTTTATTATAGGAAGCTTGATTACTAAAGAAATTATTACTAAAACTACGTTTTTTAATGATGAAGGACGTGTTAAAGTCAATGAAGTTGCCTTAGTTCATTTTAAAGAACACCCTTTTATAGGTGGAGGTGCAGGGTATGAAGTTCAAATACTACAACAATTAAATTCTAACTTAAATAAATTACATAATGATTTTCTAACTACTCTCGTCGACCAAGGTTTGTTAGGTCTCTCCTTCCTATTACTTTTCCACGTATTAGTAATATACTACGGACTCAAAAATAAATACTTCTTAGGTATTTATGTGCTCCTTGCCTTTGCCATATTCAATAGTACAGAAGACACAATGGGTTATCCCATTTGCATTCCTTTCTTCCTTTTCTGCCTTATTCCTCCCCAACAAACTTAACCTCTCTTTGCTTCTTTTAAAAGTATTCTTCTATCAACCTCCTTTTATAAATTTTTATCCTATACTTCCCTTCTGTTCAGCTTTCTTATTCTCACAAAACTTTTTTCGTCTTTCCCTTCTCTCTATGCACTTTTTTCATTACCTTTGCCCCCGAAATCTATTACTCACAGATCCAGTGTTTACTGGTTTTACCTATTTTAAATGAATAAACTACTCATTCTCGGAAGTATCGCTTTCGACCAAATAGAAACTCCTTTCGGAAAAAGCAACGCTATTATGGGGGGCTCGGCTAACTATATAGCCCTTGCTGCCGCTCAGTTCGAAGTCCCCTCAGCTGTCATCTCTATCGTAGGCGACGACTATCCGCAAGACTACTTAAACCTCCTCTCCCAGCGCCATATCGACGTGTCGGGCATTGAGATAGTGCACGGAGGAAAAACGCTCTTTTGGAGTGGCAAGTATCGTAACGATATGAACCAACGCGATACCCTCGACACCCAACTGAACGTGCTTGCTAATTTTAAGCCCGTAGTACCCGAAGCCTTCCGCGATGCCGAAGTGCTCTTACTCGGCAACCTCCACCCTACTCTGCAAATGGACGTACTCGACCAAATGTTATCGCGCCCCAAATTAGTGGTGATGGACACAATGAACTACTGGATGAACCACACTTGGGACTTGCTAATGGAGGTAATCGCCCGCGTAGATATGATTACAATCAACGATGAAGAAGCACGCCAACTTACCAAAGAGTATTCGCTCGTAAAAGCTGCCCAGCGCATTATGGCAATGGGTGTGAAGTTCGTGGTGATTAAAAAAGGCGAACACGGGGCGCTATTATTCCACGACGACAAAGTATTCTTTGCACCAGCACTCCCCTTAGCCGAAGTATTCGACCCCACAGGTGCCGGTGATGCTTTTGCTGGCGGACTCGTAGGCTATCTCACCAAAACCCGCGACTATTCGTTCAGCAATCTAAAAAATGCTATTGTTCACGGCTCGAACATCGCCTCGTTTTGCATCGAGAAATTTGGGGCTGAGCGCCTGCTTACCCTCACCCAAGACGAGCGCCACGCCCGTTTACAACAATTCCGTGACCTTACTCAATTTGATATTCAACTTAAGTAAGAGATAAGAAGTAAAAGTGTTATCTGTTGCCTCTTATCTCTTACCTCTTACCTAAAAAGATATGCTTTACAAAAGAAGTAGCGAACTATTCGCAGCCGCACAACAAGTACTCCCTGGCGGAGTCAATTCACCCGTACGCGCTTTCAATGCCGTAGGGGGACACCCTATTTTCATCAAAGAAGCCCAAGGCGCTTACCTCACCGATGAAGACAACCGCAAGTACATCGATTATATCGCCTCTTGGGGACCACTCATCTTAGGACACGCCTACCCTCCGGTAATTGAGGCAGTAACCGAGCGCGCTAAGAAAGGTACTTCTTTCGGTATTCCTACTGAAGTCGAAGTCCAAATCGCCGAATTAGCGGTCTCAATGGTGCCTCATATCGATAAAATCCGCTTTGTGAATAGCGGAACTGAAGCTTGTATGAGTGCCGTTCGCTTGGCTCGTGGCTATACCGGTCGTGAGAAGATTATCAAGTTTGCCGGTTGTTACCACGGACATTCCGATGCTTTCCTCATCGAGGCTGGTAGTGGTGGCGCAACTTTTGGTAGTCCCAATAGTCCTGGCGTGACCCAAGGCACGGCTAAAGATACGCTTTTAGCAAACTACAACGATTTATCCTCCGTAAAAACTCTCTTCGAAGCCAATCCTCAGCAAATCGCTTGCGTAATTATCGAACCCGTAGCCGGAAATATGGGCTGTGTGCCTCCTGCCGAAGGCTTTTTGGAAGGATTAAGACAACTCTGTACCGAAAACGGAGCGCTTTTGATATTCGATGAAGTGATGACCGGCTTCCGTTTGGCAAAAGGCGGAGCGCAAGAGGTCTTTGGTATCAAAGCCGATATCGTTACCTTTGGGAAAGTGATTGGTGGCGGACTCCCAGTAGGGGCTTTTGCCGGTAGCAAAGAGGTGATGAGCTATTTAGCTCCCGAAGGTCCCGTGTATCAAGCGGGGACTCTTAGCGGAAATCCTTTGGCGATGAGTGCTGGATTGGCAATGCTCACAGCGCTGAATGAACAACCTGAGGTGTTCGACAGTTTAGCGAAAAAGACAGCTTACTTGCACGAAGGCTTCGACAACGTACTGAAACGCGCAGGGTTCCCTTACCAAATCAATAGCTTTGGTTCGATGTTTACCCTCTTCTTTGCCGAAGAACCCGTAACCGATTTTGCCAGCTCAGCTAAGAGCGATACAGCACGTTTCCGCAAGTATTTTCACGGAATGCTACGCGAAGGTATCTACTTACCTCCAAGCGCTTTTGAAAGTTATTTCCTCAACGATGCCCTTACTTACAAAGATTTAGATAAGACCATCGGAGCTCTCAACAGAGTAATTATGGAGTTGTAATACTCACAGTTAGCGTCATACTACACTTTGTCAAAGTATCTAACCGCACGTACTGCTACGATACTTTTTGACAAAGTGTTTTTTTATTATAGCTTATCAAAATTGCTTTGCGAATTTTCGTCCTACATTTTACCAAAGTTTCTACTTGCTCGTCGTACCACGCCCTTACATTACCTTCACTTTTCCGTCACCACACTCCCCTTTTGAAGATAACCAGCGACAGCTGGGTATGTACCCCGCAAGAGCGGAGTATGTGAGTAGGGGGCTGTTATCCTCTTATTGCCCATTCCCTAAGCCCCCCACACCACCCCATTTTCTCATTTCCAAATTTGCTAATTCCCTAATTATTCCTTCTCCTTTCC
>ERZ773054.402-NODE-402-length-34834-cov-3.540930_pt1 | contig 34834 bp, 29 predicted proteins | sample MGYA00580630_ERZ773054 | MGnify/ENA primary metagenome ERZ773054 (study PRJEB29015, sample SAMEA2737994) | human oral metagenome | biome: human oral; feature: human-associated habitat; material: dental | place: China | collected 2115 ... | reverse complement strand
AATTTATCGAGCATTGATCTGCGCCTTTGCATTTGTATTAAATTCATCTCCATATAGCTCAACCAATTGATCCAGCCTCTTAATATTGCTATTCAGTTTAGTCCGTTCATCCCGCACCTTCACTAATTTGTCATAAAAAGCCATCGGCTCTTCCTGGCACCTCACCCCCACCAGGTCGCCCAGCGCATCATCGTAGCTATTGTAGTTAGTCCGAAATTCGCCGAGCACACTTTCAAACTCCGAGGTAAGCGAGACTAAGTTAGGTAACGAAATCTTATTGCTCAGCAATCGAGTATTCATTGCGTAGAATAGATTGAGTAGTTCATTGTAGACCCGGCCACGATTAATCCTTAGCGCTGCATCAGCTTTCTCCATCTGATTAAGTACCGACTGCACTGCCCGACAGTTAGCTTTGACCACCTCGCTACTAGGTACAGCTAAAGCAGGCGTAGCCACGCAACTCGCCAACACAGTCAGCGACAGCAAGATTGTCAATGTCTTTTTCATCTATATCTAGTATAATACGACAAGACCTTAAAAACGAAAATGAGAAAACCAAGCAGCTCGACCAAACGTTTGTGGGGCTGGCTAATTAGCCTAGCCCTTCTGATCGTAGTCGGCGTTCTCGGTTATCAACTCTATCAAACCGGCCAAGCACCACCCCCTACTCCGGCTCCGACCCGCCAGTCTGAGCCTAACAGCAACCTGGCGATCGACCAACTAACCAAATTACCGGTCAAAGACGCCGAGACAGGGGATGATTACCAGCGCAGTAATTTTAGTCATGGCTGGGCAAGCTGGCGTAGCTGCAATGTCAGGCAAAAGATTCTCAACCGTGACGTCAAGGACATCAAGCTCGCCCCGAACGGCTGTACGGTCGTCAGTGGTAATCTACTCGACCCGTACACCGGCCGACAGATAGAGCTATCTACCAAAGAAGCAGTCTCTAAAAAAGTCCAAATTGACCACGTCGTCGCCCTAGGCAATGCCTGGCGCACCGGCGCTCGCTACCTCTCCGCCACCGAACGCAAGCAGCTAGCTAATGACGACCTGGAACTGATCGCTGTCAGCAGTGCTGCTAATCAAGAGAAGTCCGACAGCGACGCCGACCAGTGGCTACCAAGTAACGTCGCCTTTCATTGCGCCTACGTCGCTCGTCAGATTGCCGTCAAACTGAAGTACCGACTATGGGTCACTCCGGCAGAAAGCTCCGCCATGAAGCGAGTGCTGACCGGCTGTCCTACCGAGCCATTACCGGCTAAATAAATAGGCGACCTTAGGGTACGATCAAGGTAGCTCTCATGGTAATGCTGTTAATAGAAGCTTCACCATCGCCCTTTTCGGAAGCGAATAGTCCCGCCCTATTACCAAAGCGAGCGCTACCACCATAGACAGACCATGGCGCAGTTGCTGTAGTAAAGTTTGACACTCCACCGTTCCAAGACGATGAATCGCCATCGACCGACATGACTGATTTGGTCTCATGGAGCGCCTGCCCGCCACAAGTCTCAAAGGTACAGTTGTCGAAATTAAACTTAGCTTCGTTACTGGAGATAGACCAGCCCGGCCTCACACCGAAGCCTTGACTAGCTCTATATAGGTTAACGTAGGGCTCTTTGGCTGGTGTCGCCATGCTACCGACTAGCGCAGTGGTGCTGTCATTAAAGTTGGTTCGGTTGCCCGCTGTTATCTCATGAGCTCCGCCCGGCAGATCATACACTCCCCACCGGAAATTAGTCGTTGAAGCCTTGACACCTTGGCTGGAGTCATACTGTTGATCATATCTCCCACAGGCACTATCCGACTCGATCGTAGCGGCATTGAGGACGGCACCAGTATTGACTGCCAGAACCCCTTGTCCACAGCCCGTTACGCCAACATCACCGATCTGACCGTCGGCGTCAGTTCCGCCACTACCCACTACGTAGTTATTTATACCCAGTCCACCCACACCCACTCCGTAGATAGAGCTAGCTAGATAGGCAATAGCACCCCACTCGCTACTCTTAGCTAAGTGAGTAGTTGCCTTAGCTAAGTTGTGCGAGTTACTGACAGTCCCGGCGATGGTACTACCACCTGCATTACTCGGATCGCCAACCCCGATACTTTTCGCCATAGTGAAGAAATTGCCAATTGGCTCAGAGATGTTCGATTTTTGGCTGGGCTTCACCGTGGGACTACTACGCACGCCGGTAGTTTCAAACTTGCCTACCCAGATACCATTCAGCTCTTTGTCGCCAAAGCTAAAGGCGGGGTGGGTTGCCCAGGTAGTCTGGTTGGACTTAGCTTGATCACGTTTATAGTAGGTTCGATCCAGCTGACAGTCGGTTCGATAGTCTTTGGCTAAAATATTGCTATCAACATTGTCGGGGGTCCCATTCGCCCACATCTGACCGGCTGTCTTAATGTGAGCATTGCAGCTAGTAGCCGGTCGCTTCTTAACATCAGTAGACTTCTCAAACTGAATCTCAAAGTTCTGCGCCCCAACATAGCGATCAGTGGCATTGCGACGTTGCACCTCATAAGCATACCGGGGGATATACACCCAATAGCCCAAAACATCATCCCAATCAACTTTGACCGACTTATTCTTGTACTTAGCTAATTTATCCGGTTTAACCGTGACGGCATTAGCCCACTTCTTATAGTAGTAATCATACCAATCAACCTGACCGCTCCTAATCTGAGCATTAGTTAAGGAAGTTAATTTAGGCATGAAATCATGGCTTAAGTCGACCGGAATCATATTCTCATCCAGATCAACCTGACAGTCACTCCTAGCACCGGCTCTATTAGCACAAATACCATACCTCTTGAGCGAAAAAGCCTTAGCCAATTTCGCCCGACCGCCCTGCGTCACGACCAAAATGTCATACTTACCCAGAGAAGCTTTGCTTGCCTCGAAGTTGTCAATCATGCAAGAGATAGTCGCATCGTTTAGCACGGCAATCTTCCCACATTCTACATCGCCGCTAGATAGTTTGCCGTCGCCGTCAATGTCCAAGATCACACTGCTTGCCGTCGCCAGACTAGTCCCTGATAAAGTTATTTTGGCGTCACTCACTACTCCGCCATAATACGGTGAATTCACCATATAACTATCCGGAGTAACCGAAGCCAGCTTCGGTGGTGGCGGCACTTTAATAGTCGCTGTATAAACCACTTTTGCTTGGTAAATACCAGCTCTGAACTGCGGATTACGAGTCCAATTTATGGCATAGTAGACCACACCATGAACACCATTTTTAATCGGACCACTCCCCGACATGATGCTAACTGCTTGTCCCGCCGCCGGCACAGCGGCATATTTGGTAGCTTTTAATACGGACTGGTCATTTGATTCGTAGTCCGACCGAGAACTAAAGTTCGCCATACCTAGAGGGGCTACACCCCAAGTATCAGGCGGCAAGGCAGCCGGCGCCGCCATGGTAGCAGAAGTAGCCGGTATGGCATAGCCACTCTGATGAACTAAACTAGTACTAGATGTTGCACTAGCTAGTGTCACGTCGTACCCTTTCACCGCATTAGTCGATATAGCATAATCGTGGATAATCCTACTTATCTCGCTGTTTCTCAGTTGAAAGTCGATATTAGAACCTCCAAGGCTAAAGATTAGATAAGCCGACCCATCGTAACCGGGAGCACCTGCCGCCACGGGCGTAGCCGAGAGTAGAATATTGACCACCACCAAGTAAACGGTTAGCGCTACCACCAGGCCGACGCCTAAATGGCACAACCAGCCCAGACGATAGTCAGTGGTACTAATTCTGCTAGTCATCTTAGTTCGTTGCTCGCACATTAGACCTCACCATTAATTATACTGACGATTATACCGCAAGATTCACTAAATTGCTTGTGCTACAATAAGCTCATGATTACGTTGGTGGGCAAGTCCGGTAAAGCAGCTGAGCTGCCCGATGTTAGTGCTATGCCTAACCGACTCAATGGCATCGCCATTATCGAATCCATCTCTCGCCCCGAGCTGCAGCGGCTCGCCAGTAAATACAGTTTATCCTACCGCACCCTAGAGGAGTCACTGGACATTAACGAGACTCCTAATCTCACCCAACGAGACGGCTACCACTACCTCTACGTCAGTCTACCTAATGCCCGAGCTAACCAGAAAGTTAATCCCATCACCCGCCCGGTTCTAGTGGTCTATAACAATCACCTGCTACTAATCGTCACCAGCATGCATTTGTCGCCGGTTTTACCTCTAACCTCCCTGGTTAGTAATCTTGCCCTAGCTCGTACCGTTCAGTCAGCCTTGGTTTACCTCCTGACCCAGGTAGTAGAGTCGTACGACCGCTACATCAAGACTCACTCCAACGCCATCAGTAGTGTTGTCGCCGAGATTCAGACTCGTCGACTAGAGAACGAAGTATTCTTAAATCTCATTCTACTAGAAGATCAGATTAACGATTTCGTCAGCGCCCTTACGCCGTTAGCACCACTCTTACAGCGCATTCAAGCCGATAGGTCTATCCCCTTGTCCGGTAGTAATAGCGACGACATTACCGACGCCATCCTGGCCACTCAACAGTATATTGGTATTTGTAATTCTAACGCCAGGCGCATTACCAGCATTCGTGATGCCTATAGCACCATGACTAACAATTCGCTCAACTCGATCATGAAGACTCTTACCGTCGCTACCATGCTTATCGCCATCCCCGATCTAGTCTTTAGCTTTTATGGCATGAATGTTCACGTCCCGATGCAAGAGGTCCGCAACAGCTTCCTGATAGTTACCGCCATCGCCGTCGCTGCCACTATCGTCGTGATCATCTGGGCTAAGAAACGCCATCTACTCTAGTTCGTGTTACAATAAGCCCATGATCATCACTAGTCCAGCCAAGATGGAACAGCTTGGTCGCCAGCTAGGTGCCGAGCTCAAAGGAGGCGAGGTAATCGAGCTGGTCGGCGACATCGGCGCCGGTAAGACCACTCTGACTAGAGGGCTGGCTCAGGGGTTGGGCATCAAAGATAACATCACCTCGCCGTCGTTCACTATCAATTGTAATTACCACGGTCGCAATGGACTGACGCTACATCATTACGATTTTTATCGCCTTAGCGACGCCGGTATCATCGCCGACGAATTAGCTGAGACCATCCACGACCATCACGCCATCACAGTGATTGAGTGGGGCGACAGCATCAAGAGTGTCCTACCGACTGAGCATATCACCATTAAGATTAATCACCGAGCAGACCAAGGACGAGAAGTGGAAATAACAAAGGTAATAGATCGTGCAGAAGCTTAATATCTACGAAGGTGAAACTACTGAATTTAAGAGCTGTTGCAATACGTCCAGAGCGTCCTTGCCGAATGATTTGTGGAAGACAATCAGCGCTTTCGCCAACACGAGGGGCGGAGATATTTACCTGGGAGTGGCTGATGACAGAACAATCATAGGATTAGACAGTAGTCAGCTGGACGCACTACAGAAAGACCTATCCAGTATGATCAGTGGTGACTTATTTAATCGTAAGCCCATCATCAAGATCGAAACAATGGATAGCTACCTCAAGGTGGAAGTTAAAGAGTAAGAATTTTACAATAAGCCAATATATAGCAAGAAAGTTGGTCCTAAGAAAATATATATCCGACAGGGAGCAACAACAGTTCAGGCATCAGAAGACGAGATGAGAAGCTTGTTTGCCGGAGCCAGTGGCGGAGGCGAGAATCAAGAGGTTGCTTGTAATGCATCGGTCATCGATGAGTCAGTTATCGACAACTACATATCTAAAACCGGTCTAAAACGTCTACATCTAGAAAATCTCGAAAGTAAGCTAAAGAAGATCAAGGCCACCCGAGGTAACCGACTGACAATCTTTGGCTTAGTCGCCTTCGGGTCAAAAGAAAGCATAGATCAGGCGCTTAATAATATCTACATCGACTTCAGAAGCTACTCCGGCTTAAATAAAGTCGAAAACCCCAATGAGATATATCGCAACAGGAAAGAGTTCCACGGCAACATACGACATCAGTTTAAGCAGGCTTTCAAATACATAAAAGATCAGCTTCCAACCGAAAATGTAATAAATAGAGACACTGGTCTCCGAGAAAAAAGATATGTCCTGCCAGAAGAAGCATTGCGTGAAGCACTAGCTAATGCATTAGCACACAGAGACTATCTGATCCAGAGTTCATGTGTCAATATTGAGCTATATCCCGACCGCATAGAGATATCAAATCCCGGAGAAAGCCTCGTAGCAATCCAAGATCTAGAACGAGCATCATCAAAGGCACGAAATCCAAATCTAATAGAATTCCTCAGAACATATAAGATTACCGATAAAAGTGCTCGAGGTATATTAACAATCTATCAAGCAACAAGGAATCGAGGACTACTAAAGCCGAAGTTTGAAAACATTTCCAGTTGCTTTAGGGCTACATTATTCTTCTCATCGCCCCATACTAATGAAGACCAGACATGGCTACAGCGAATCAATAATAACTACAGACTGAAAGATACCCAGATTAATGCTCTGATTCACGCCAAACACAATAGAGCTATTTCCAATAGAGAGTATTGCAATATAAACCATATGAACAATAGAAGTGACGACAGAAAAGCCAGGCGTGAGCTACTTGATCTGGTCAATAAGGGACTACTCGAAAGAATAGGCGCTGGCGCTGGTACAAAGTACCAACTGGCTAATCCGGACAAAGAAATATAGGGTCAACAGGTGGAGTCTAATGCTATCCGGACAAAATCCGGACAAAATCCGGACAAAATCTACAGAGTAATTAAATCCAGCCAGCTTAGATAAGCCACAAAATTGGACAAGCCTAGCCAAGTGATGCTACACTAACCCCAGCGATGAAAATAAAACACCTAAAACTTCATCTCTTTGCTTTATTAATTGTCTGTTGCTTGATCGCTCCACTTCTAGCTAAAACCGGCTTAGCCAAGGTCATTGATAGCGATCCCATCACAGATCAACGCTGGATTATTAGCGAAATCTATCTAGGGGACAATGATTACAAAGGTGCTTACGTAGAGCTCTATAATAACGACGATCACAATGCCCTAGGCTGGCAAGATTTCGTTATCAACCTGCCCTTTGATTTCGATATGCCACCCATCGGTGACTTTCATAGCTACAAACCTCATGCCTACAAGAAGTTGTCTCTCGGTGAAGGCTGGGTCGGTTGGCTAGCTAAAAAATATATCAAGACAATGTACGGCGACAGCATCTTCCAAGAGATCGAAGACGCCCTGGACGAGCAAGATGGCTACTCCTACCAGCGCTGCCAATCAGACTACGGCGACCGCAAGCGCCTGCTCTCAAACAAGTTTTATTATGGTAAGAAGACACCCGGTAAAGCTATCAAATGCAGTGACTCATCAGTTACCGCCACCAACCCTAGCGACCTACCAAAAGCCGGTCAGTGCACCAAACTGCACTTAAACGAAATTGGAGCCAATCTAAGCGATAACCAACAATTCGTCGAGCTCGTTAACACCGGTGATGAGACCATCAACTTGTCAAATTGCCATCTAGCCACCGGTAAAGTCAAGGACTCAGTTCATCACAAGCTGCCCGATTATGATCTTGATCCAGGCGGGCTATATAGTGTCAGTATCTCCGAGCATCAGATTCCGCCTCTGCCCAAAGCCAGCGGCGTCATCTACCTGATTGATAGCGACGACACAACGGTAGTTAGCTACAAGCGGTACAGTAATACTAAGCCGGGGACAAGCCTAGCTCTTGATGAAAATGGCGTCTGGAAAACGACTTTTCGTCCCACTCCTGGCGAAGACAACATTATTGAAGAAAATAAAGCCTGCCCGACCGGTCAGGTGCGAGATCAGAAAACCGGTAAATGTCGCAAGCCAGACCCTAAGCTGGATAATAATGACCAATCACTAAAACCATGCCCCGAGGGCTATGAACGTAACCCCGAAACACACCGTTGTCGTAAGGTACAATCTGACGACGATGATTTACCTGACTGTCCTGATGGCTACGAGCGCAATCCTGAGACCAATCGCTGTCGTAAAATTGCGACCGGCGAAGACGAGGAAGATGACAATGGCGGCTCAACGCTGCTGCCATGCCGGGCCGGCTATGTCCGCAACCCCGTCACTAACCGTTGCGTTAAAGTTGCCAGTAGCTCCACCAGCACCAGCTCTCTAACTCCCTGCAAAGAAGGCTACAAGCGCAATCCTGTCACCAATCGCTGTGTCAAGATTGCCGACACCAACAACGCTGACGCCAAGAAGAAGCTCACCCCCTGCAAGGATGGCTACGAGCGCAACCCCGAGACCAATCGCTGTGTCAAGAAGAAGGCTGTCAGTGGCGGTACTAATAGTGCCAAAACCGATAACGCCAAGTATCCCGTTAAGACATCAACCGACCAGGCTAAATCAACCAGCACCACCACTCTGATTATCGCCCTGATCGCCACTACGGCCGTTGCTTTGGGCATCCTAGCTTGGCAATATCGTCAGGAGATTAAGCAAGCCTACGACAAGCTACGTCATCGGGGTACGAAGTAAATGCGAATCATCGGCATTGACCCCGGCACGGGGATCCTGGGCTTCGGAGTGATCGATTGCGAGAATCACCACCATCCAACTATCGTTGACGCCGGAGTGATCGCCACCCCCAGTCACACCAGGTTAAAAGCCCGCCTGCTCGACATCTATAATTCACTAGACGAGATCATAACCGGCACCAAGCCCGATGTGATGTCGATCGAAAAACTCTTCTTCGCTCGTAACATTACCACCGCCATTAGTGTTGCTGAGGCTAGAGGTGTGGTTATCCTGGTGGCAGCTCAGCACGATCTACCCGTCTTTGAATACACCCCGCTTCAGATTAAGCAGACGCTAACCGGCTACGGACGAGCCGACAAGCGGCAAATTCAGCAGATGGTCAAGCTCCATCTCAAGATCCCCCATGTCATCAAACCCGACGACGCCGCCGATGCCTTAGCTGCCGCCATTACTCACCGCCTCATGACTAGAGACGGTCTAACTCAAGAAAAAGATCTACAGCTATAGTAGAATAAGATCATGATCGCCTACGTTAATGGGGAAGTTATCGAAAAGACCGCCGGCACGGTGGTGATTGATGTGATGGGGGTAGGTTATGAAATATTTACCACCGCCATTGATATCGATAGCGCCAGAGTGGGCGAGAAGCGCAAGTTCTATACTTTTCACTCCGTCAAAGAGAACTCCGAGGAGCTCTATGGTTTTTCTTCACTCGCTGGCAAAAGGCTATTTGAGCTCTTGATCACCGTGCAGGGAGTTGGACCCAAAGCTGCCCTGGCTATTCTGGGGCTAGGCGAGGTTGAGACAGTTCGCAATGCCATCGCCACCACTGACATTAGCTTTATCACCGGTGCAAGCGGGGTCGGCAAGAAGTCAGCCGAGCGAATCGCCGTTAGCTTACGAGATAAAGTCGGCCAGCCCAGCTGCCTCACATCCGACCGACCGACCGGTAGTCTCATCAGCCCGAATGATGATGAAGCTCTAGATGCCCTAATCGCCCTCGGCTTCAATCTAGTTGATGCTACTCGTTTTCTGAGTGACGTACCGGCCGATCTGCCGACTAATGAGCGGGTTCGCCTAGCCTTAAAGAAGCGCTCGTAAAGTATAGATGTTAAAATAGGCTATATGGGAATCCAACGTTTGGTCGAGCCTACTGCTCCGGCACTTGAGCAGCCGGGAGCCAGTGAAGAAGTCCAGCTAGAGCTGTCACTCCGCCCCCAGACCTTCGCTGACTATATCGGTCAAGATAGGATGAAGCGTAATCTCCGACTCGCTATTGAGGCAGCTAAAAAAAGAGGCGAGTCAGTCGATCATATCTTGCTATATGGTCCGCCCGGATTAGGCAAGACCACTATGGCAGGTGTCATCGCCAACGAGATGGGGGCGGGGCTACGCATTACCGCCGGTCCAGCTATCGAACGAGCCGGCGATCTGGCCAGCATCCTGACTAATCTCCAAGATGGTGACGTCCTCTTTATCGATGAAATCCACCGCCTATCTCGAGCAGTTGAGGAAGTACTCTACTCAGCCATGGAGGACTTCAAGCTTGATATCGTCATCGGCAAAGGACCGGCTGCCCGTTCAGTTCGGCTGGATCTGCCCCACTTCACCGTCATTGGCGCCACCACCAGGACCGGTAGCCTGGCAGCTCCCCTGAGAGATCGCTTTGGCCATTTGTTTCATCTAGAGTTTTATAGTCATCAAGATATTGAGCAGATCATCCGGCGCAGCGCTCATATCCTCAAGACCGAGATCAATGACGACGCTAGCTCAGCCTTGGCTCAGCGCAGTCGTCAGACACCCCGCATCGCTAACCGTCTCCTCAAGCGAGTCCGAGATTACGCTGACATTAACGGCGACGGCATCATTGATACCGGTAGTGCTACGGCTGCCCTGGAGATGCTTGAGATTGACGAGCTAGGACTCGACCCGGCCGATCGTCATATGCTCAGGGTAATGTGGCAAAATTATCGTGATCGCCCGGTCGGGCTCAATACGATCGCCGCTATCACCGGCGACGAGGCCAGTACTATTGAAGACTTTTACGAACCATACCTACTCCAGATTGGCTTCATCGAGCGGACCCCCAGGGGGCGAATAGTTACCAGGAAAGCAATTGACCACCTAGCTAAAACTACCAGTCTAGACTCAGCCAACTAAAAATGCCTACGGTCTCTCCGGTAGGCATTTCGTTAGTTACATCAGACTAACGGCTTCAGCTGGAAGCTACTCTGCATAATAGCATAAGCTTGACGAACTGTCAATGCTATTACCTGACCTAAGCTTTGGTCTGAGTAATCTCAGCCTTCAACGTCTGACGATCTACCATTCGACCGGCCTCATCGACGGTGTAAATCAGAACTGTGCCAAAGACCATTTCAAACTTAGCGATGTCAGTGTCGCTAATGTTCTCAATGTATTTCACCAGCGCCCTGATCGAATTGCCATGCGCTACCAGCATGACGTTCTCGCCCCTAAGTAGCTTGGGTAGTAGCTCAGCTCGGTACCATGGCAAAACCCTATCGTAAACCATGTGCAAGGTCTCGCCCCCGGGAATCGGCTCGTCATAATTGCGTCTAATGGCGTTAAACTTATCATCGCCGACCTTAGCTTTCACCTCCCACTTATTTAGCCCGGTATAGTCACCATAATCACGCTCATTGAGGGCTTCGACTTGCTTATAGGGTAGCTCGGATTGCCCCTGCGTAGCGACAACGTTCTGAAATGTTTCCACTGTCCGCTTGAGCCGACTGGTATAGGCTTCATCAAAATGAATGCTCCGCAGTAGCTCGCCCATCTTGCGAGCATCAGCCGCCCCCTTCGGCGTGATACCCACATCCGTCCAGCCGGTCCAACGACCCTGCAAGTTCCACTCACTCTCACCGTGACGAATCAAAACTAACTTTCCTGACATTTACCCCTCCTTTGCCTCATTATGATACATCATCCCATTGTTCTTGTAGTGAAAAGCGATGCCCGGCAATCTCGATTACCGACTCACCGGTCGCCCCCTGCTTAACTAGTTCAGCGACAATATTCAGCTTAGCCAAGATGTCTCTCAAGCGATTGATGCTAAACTCGCTAGCGAAGTCCGTCCGCTCGGCGAAACGCTCAATCTTTTCACCGGTCACCAAGTAGCTTCCGTCATCCCTTCGGCTAACCCACCAGCTAGTCGCCAGTTGTCGGCTATCCAGCTTAATCTCGACTCTGCTTGATACATCAGCTTTGTCAATTAGTGCCTGCTTAGCCTTCTGCTGTTCGACCATCTCAGCTAAACGACGCAGTAGCTCCAAAATTCCCAAATGGGCCGGGGCAGATATGGGGTAGATCGGACTTTTGGCCACCCGGCGCAAGTGCTCCAGCTGCTGCTTCACCGTAGATTCAGACACTGTGTCTATCTTGGTCAGAGCTATCACCTCGGGCTTGGTCACTAGTGCTGCTGAATGTTGAGCCAGTTCCCGCCGAATCACCCGGTAGCTCTCTACTACATCCTCCGTCGCAACGTCAATCATATGGAGAATAACTGAAGTTCGCTCAATATGACGCAAGAATTCTAGCCCTAGTCCCTTGCCCCGACTGGCTCCTTCGATAATACCCGGGATATCTGCTATCAGTAGAGACTGCCCATCAATATCCGCCACACCTAGATTAGGAGTCAGTGTGGTAAAGGCGTAATTAGCTATCTCCGGTCGAGCGTTAGATACCACCGATAGAAAAGTTGACTTACCTGCATTAGGAAATCCGACCAGACCGACGTCTGCTACTAGCTTAAGCTCCAGCTTAGCCGGGAAGTTATCGCCTTTTTCGCCCACCTCAGCCACTCGAGGCGTCTGACGGGTCGACGACTTGAAATGGGCGTTACCGAAGCCACCCGCTCCGCCAAATGCTACCGCCCGGCGTTGACCGCTAGCCATTAATTCCGCCACTAGGCGCCCATCACGATAAACCGCCGTGCCCACCGGCACTTTAACCAGCTTGTCTACCCCATCAGCGCCATGCTTTCTCCGCTTACCACCCGCCTCGCCATCGCCCGCCCTCAGTTCGGGCTTGAAGCGAAAGCTAGCCAGAGTGTTGACGTTATTATCTGCTACGAAAATAACGTCACCGCCTTTACCACCATCGCCGCCGTCCGGACCGCCTTTATCAACATATTTTTCGTGGCGAAAGCTAACCGCACCTCGCCCACCCTTACCGGCCACGATCATTACCTCTGCCGTATCTGCAAACATACTTTCATTTTACCACCGCCTTGGCTATTACCCATGTTGATAGATTGGCAGATTTTAACCATAGAAGCCGAGAAGCCATCACAGGGGCGCAATTATGCAACTACGACCTTTCTTGCTAAAATAGTTTTAATAGGTTGTCAATCATGTTTTCATATAAGTTTCATCAATCAGCTGGCTGTTTACATAATTTACCAGGTGAGGTGTCGCCCATGAAGCAGTAGTTCTTGAAATATTTATTATGGCCATACGCCACGTCATCAACACAATTTAATAGCTTAGCTATTTGCTCAAATGCTAACGTTATTCAACAGGAGAGCTTCTCATGACCGGTAAAGATAAGACCAAAAAAGACAAAAAATCATCGCCAAGCCTGACAGACACTAAGATCACCGATAAAAACGCTGATAAATTTAAGAAAGTTGGTAAATCATTCTCGCCAAGCAGGCTAACTAAGAGAAATAAGATTCTGATTATCACTGCCGCCTTGCTTTTAATAATAGTTCTGACTTTAGCCACCTTTCTAACCCTAAATCAAACACCACAACAGAAAGCGCCCATAACGACCAAAAAACAACAAAAACAAAAGGAGCAAAAGAAACGACAAGACAAAGAGGATCAGCCTCAAGCAACGCCTGAGGAGGTCGGTACACCGGCCTGCCCGAGTGGTTATAAAATCGATGGCGACGCCTGTACCCGAACCACTAGGATCGCCGCCACCGTAGCTTCATCTTGTCCACCCGGCACCGACGACATCGGTCGAGCCGATGCCTGCGGTACCTACGCTGGCGAAGCTCAGCCATACCAAGAATGCCCCACCGGTACAATTTTTGAGACCGAAGCTCATACCAAGCTCTACTGCTTTACCAAAGTTCGCACCAATATTGAAAGTTGTGGCGAAGTGCCTTGGTCCGGCTCTTTCCTCGATAAGAAGAACCATAAATGTTATTACGCCGCCGTCGAAGCCCATAGGCTTAGTCGCTGTCCAGCCGGTCAAGTTGTTCATAAGAACCGTTGCTACCAGCCAAAGCCGAAGAGAATTGTTTACAGCTGTCCCGCCGGCTATATCTTGGATAACAGAGAATGCGTCATGGTCGAAAAAACCGACCAAAAGAAGCTTTGTCCAAAAGATTACACCTACGACACAGAAAATAACAAGTGTCTAAAGAAATAAGGAGTAGAAATGAAAATACTAGGTAAGAAGCCGGCTATCGCTAGAGTGCTGATTATCACAACCTGCATCTTGCTAGTCGGAGCGCTCAGTTTCTTCATCTGGCATAGCGCCAAACTGACCAAGGAAAATAATCGTCTAAAGGCTGAGAAAAGTAAAATTGAAGCTAGAGAGAAAGAGAAGAAGAAAGAGAGAGAAGAAGCGAAGAAGAAATTACTAAATGACCAAGCCTCAACAAAGACCCCAACTACCGACCCGACATCAACTGTGACCGAGGTGGCTTTTCGGCCGAACGCAGCCATGATCAGGAATCTCACCGCCATCTTAAATACTATGGACACCCAGCCATTTGAAGGCTACGTTGCCGACGAAGTATCGCTTTATTATGCATCTAACGAACCGAGCGTTGTTCTCAGGGATAAAACTCAAATTGCCAAGAGCTTAGAGTATTTCTCTGATGCTAAAACGCCTTGGGATCTAACTTCGCCTGACAGTAACGCTGCTCACTATAAAAAGAACTTTAGTCAGCGGTTCGGCGATGGTTGTCTAGCTGGACACTCAGCTGACGCTAATCATGTCGTGTCATTTTGCTTTAATAAAGAAGGCAAGATCTACTCAATTTTCCTTTGTCGTGATCCACGAGTATTCATGTAATGTAATGCTTAGCCCCGGTTCATTCGTCAAAGTCCCATCCCCAGCTAAATGACCCCCGACTCCGGGGGTCATTATAAGTTTATACGCTAAAGTCGGGCACCCTAAGCCTTGGCCATCTTTCGGCGGACTAGACCGGCGACACCCAAAGTAAGTACTAGGCTAACCACCAAAACTATTATTGAGCGGCCAGATTCATCACCAGTATTAGGAGCATTTGGGGCGTTATTTGGGGTATTCGAGGCAGCAGTGCAGGCTGGCGACGACAAGACCTTGACCGTCACCGGATTGCCAACCGTAACACCGCCGATCTTAGCAGTAACAGTGTGATCACCCGGCTTAACACTACAAGGCACTAGGGCCTTTAGTATAGCCCTACCCTGGAAAACAGTTGCTTCGCCAAGCTTGAACGGAGTGGAGTTAAGTAAGAAGACGACTGTCTTACCTTCGTAACTAGCGTCAAGATTGCTAATCGTTACAGTTAAGCTCTCATTCTGCTTAAGTGTGGTCTTGTCGACAGAGACAGTAGCGGACAGAGCTGGCGCATCGTCTTTGAATTCGACTGCAACGGTTTTGTCAGCGTCCATTACTACAGTATAAGTTGTGTCATTGACTTTAGTTGCACCGGTCACAGTCTTTACCCGTTTGCCGGCCGCCGGTGTAAGTGTGATAGTAGCTGTTTCACCATCATTATATGGATTAGCATGATTTTGGCTACAAGTACCCCCGACACCACAATTGATGGTTAGGTTATGAGTCATCACAATTGGCACCTTCGAAATCACTAACTTATTAGTAGTAGCTCGAATATCATTATTGGTTGCATCCACTAAGATACCATTGCTATCAAAGCTAGCTCCGGTTGGGATTTGGATTATCTGCCCGCCGCTGACCAAGCCACCGATCACACCCCAATTATTAGCTACCAACACTTGCTTAGGTGCACTGAACTGATAAATGCCGGAACCTCTGAAGATCAAATGTTTGGTCGAGAAGCTTGTTTCCGTGCTTGAAAACACTACCATCCGAGATTGATCTGATTCGGCCACCGCTTTTACGTTGGCGGTAACGGTACCGCTGGTATCAAAAATAATATATTTTTTAGCTCGAAAGATTGAGTCCGGCAGACCGGTCCCGCTCTTGCGACGACTTTGCGCATTGACTGTTAGAGAAGCGTTACCATAAACGATGACTTGATCGTATAAAGAGCGGATCACCTGCGTAGCGCCCGTACCGTCGCCACTGCTCGTATGATTGACGGTCACAACAGCCTTACCTGCGATTCTAACTTCATCGGCTGCGCTAATTACCCCTAGATCACCACCGGTCTTGTTAAGAGCCAGACTGCCATCTTCGCCCGGGTCGGTCGTAATAGTTACGCTACCATCTCCAGCGGCAGCCATGGGAGAAACCGTAATCAGATTGGCATTACCGTCACTAGTCAGAGTATTGTTACCCTTCAAGCGAATTTTCAAGTCGCCATTAGCGTATATTCGACGACCGGAGAAATTATTAAGTATCAGCGTATTACTCGCTTTTTCATAGCTCCAACCCGAACCACTACAGTCTGTCATTGGTCCGGTGTGACAGGTAGTAGTGACATCAGTAATTACATGAATCATAGCTGGTGTAGCCGCCTGAGCCGGCACACTCACCCAGAACAATCCACCAGCCAGCGCTAGCAATACTGCCAGCCCAAACCGCCTGAAAGTTGATATTGTTAACTTCATCACGACTCCTTTCGGATTGCCGATCAACGACACTTAAGCGCCGACCAAGCAACTCTTATGCCTTATAACCTTATGATACATGGCAAGACTAATTTTTACAACAAACCGCACTTATCCTCCAACCCAAAAGTTGACGCTCATGGTTAAAAATAGACATTATCTTTGGACCATCCTGTAGAATTAGTGCTATGGACAACTAATTTCAGAAAGGATGGGACATAAGATAATGTCTATTAGACATCTTAGCATGAGTGACAGAAGCAGGACAAAGATGTGATCCGTCGACTACAAAAGAGAATTACCAAAAGCCACAAAGTACTCTAGCAATGCCCTGAGGCATTTAACATACTCTACGTTCGCAGTATAATCACAGTATTAATACAAGCAAGTAGGCTATAGTTGTGAAGGCCATGAAATTAGATATTCAGACACAAAAAGAAAGATTAAAACGAGCCAACAACAGCGCTGGTCTACGGTACAATCGCGCCATTAACTTAGAAGTCCAGAATATAAAAAGAAACCTTCAAGCCCTAAATCGAGAGCCTGAATATCTCGCCGAGCTATTTAAACTAACTCAGAAAGCGGAAAAAGCATTATTACACCATAACACCGATCACCCCGATAAAACGAAAGAATTAGAGCAGCTACGCAAAAATGTAAAATCAGTTATTGATAAATTATTAAGCCTAAAAACTAAATCAAAGAACGAAAATATATCATGGAATATATTAGCTAGAAAACTAGAAGCTACCGTGCAGACATCTTATGATTTCTACTGGTTTCTCAAAGATTTACAAGAAAAAGAGCGACAAGAAAAAGGAGAATATGCAAAAACTAGTATTGAAACAAGTCCCACGTGGTCACTTTACGTAGCATTAAACGATTTGCTTAATTTCATCAAGAATGGCGTTAAGATAAACTTATTCTCTACACCAAGGATGATTCTAAAGGGCGAAGCAGGTATTGGAAAGACTCACCTACTTTGCGACTATGCCAACAGTCGAATTAACTTTGAAAAACCTACCTTAATTTTTCTATCAGATGAGCTTGCAAGCATGGAAGACACAAACCCCACAGTGTGTATGGCAAAATTAATGGGTTACACAACTAGCTCAGATTTTCTAAAGGATTTGAGGTCTCTAGCCAATTCCTCACCCGAGAGAGTCTGTTTGATTATAGACGCTATCAACGAGGCGGATGCTATAAAATGGTCGCAACTTTCAGAACTTTTTGATATTAAGGGGTTGTCTTTAGTTATTAGTGTTCGCAATGGTTATGAAAAAATGATACCAAACAGAAAAAGATATAGCACAATAGAGCATTTTGGATTTTCCGAAATGGAGTGGGACGCCATATCTACATTCTTCAAACATTACGAGATGAAAATGCCAGAAATTCCAATTATTAATCCGGAATTCAGAAATCCGTTGTTTTTAATGATATTTTGTGAAGCCTATAAAGGTGAAACAAATAAGACATTTAAGGGTAAAGGCGCTACACACGTCTTTGAGTGGTACGTAAAAGTCCAATCAAAAAAGATAGCAAAAGAATTAAATATAAAAATAGGCAAAGAATATTTATGGAAGCACGTAATAAAGGAGGTTGGCATATGGATGGGTCAAAACAGAGCATCAGTCATATCACATTATAAAATATTAAAAATCATTAAGACCGACCCCAAATTGTCTAGTCATGCATCAAAACTCTTAAAATTGATGGAAAAATATGGTCTGTTATTAAAATATCCAAGATACGGAAAAAATGGTAAAAGAGTTGAATATAAATATAAATTTACCTACAACCGTTTTAGTGACCACTTAATAGTACGCTCCCTGCTCACTGAAAATAAAATCAACTCTAAAGTAGATGCTCAGAATTTTTTTGCAGACGGAACGTTTTTGGATGAAAATATACACAACGTTGGTCTATTAGAAGCTCTGTCAATTCAGATACCAGAAAGATGCAAGAAAGATAAAGTTGAATTTGTGTGGGTAATCCCAGAGAAATATAGAGATGATTATAGAATAAAGACCGCATTCCTTAATGGCGTAAAATGGCGTGACGTTGAACTTGATGGTTTTGATAAGAAAACAGGAAAAGCATCCTACATCAATGAGTCTCAAATTAAAGAATATATAAATACGTATGTGAACAATTCATTATATGACCTGTATCAAGTAATGGACTGTTTGTTTGATGTTGCCGTAGTTCCCAATCACCCGCTAAATGCTCTGCAGCTTCATGAAATATTGAATAGAACTAATTTAGCAGAAAGAGACTCATGGTTTCAGCCGTATATGCTTAACGCTACCAGCGAACAAGGAAATGCCATATCAAGGATCCAATCCTGGAGCATTAGCAAACTGCCAAAAGATATCAGCGACCCAAAGGCGATACTACTGACAGGTATGACTCTAGCGTGGACTTTATCATCAACGGATAATGATCTACGCGATCGATCAACAAGAGCATTAATCCAGCTATTTAGATATCACCAAGACGTACTAGTAAAATTACTAGATATGTTTATTAATACTGACGACCCTTACATAATCGAAAGACTATTTGCGGTAGTATATGGCGTTGTTTCGTTAAATCCACACAATAAGTCTGAGTTTAAATCGCTCGCTGTATGGATTTATAAAAACCACTTCTTAAACAAAAATCGTAGACCAGATGCATTATTGGACGACTACGCAAAAGGGCTAATTGAACTATATATTCGAAAATATGAAAAAGGTGTTCATGTAGATCTTAGTAAAATTAAGCCTCCATTTATATACTACAAATTCCCAAACGATATACCAAGCATAGACAGTCTTCGACAAAAATATTATAGAGAAAATAGTAATGACTATTTCTCGATATGGGAGTCACTTATGTACGGCGAGGGTGGAGCTGCTTTGGCGGATTTCGGCAACTACACGGTAGGTTCTTATTTAAGTGGGTTTACAAACATTCCCCTGTCTAAAGAATTGCCCAACCCCAACACCTCTAGAAAAGACTTCCATAAATTCGAAAAGTCACTGTCTAAGAAACAGAAAAAACTATTGGAAAAGTATCATTCCAAAAGATTTAGTAATCGATTTAGTTTTACTATTAAAAATACTATCGTCAAGGAAAAAGTGTCAGATAACGAAGTAATCCAAGCATTAAATGACTTCGAAAAATCACTATCACCTTCTAAAAAACGTGAGTATAAAAAATACAAGCTTTATATTGTTGGCGAAAAAAATTTCACTAAAGATTTCGAAGATTATGACATTAATATTGCACGTAGGTGGATAATAGATAGGGTTATAAAGCTTGGATGGAATCCAGAGCTTCATGGAAAGTATGATAAAAATCGTGGCAATTTTGATCGCCTCCAAAATAGCAACATTGAGCGTATAGGCAAAAAGTACCAATGGATAGCCTTATATGAATTCTTAGCAATGATAGGTTCCAACTATTACTATATTTGGGACAGCTATATAGATGACATTCCCGCGATTTTCAAGGGTGCCTATCAGACGTATGCAAGAGACCTGGATCCCACTGTCGATCCACTACTACTGGAATATTATACAAACAACAATGATGAAAAGGACATCTGGTGGAAGCCTTCGTACAATACATGGAGGACAAAAAACTGGCAGTTTTCATCGGAAGACATACCAAGGCCAAAAACTATAATAGAAAGCGAGCATGATAAAAAGAGGTTTATCACACTGCTAAGCTGGGCAATTTGGAAAAGCGAGAGAGAAAACCCAGAGGATGAAGGCGACATAAGATATCGTGAATTATGGATTCGCACTCAAGGATATATAATTCATAAAAAAGATTTACAAACGATCATAACCTGGAGTAAGGATAAAAGATTTTATAATGATACCCTACCTCAACCTATCGATAATAGCTATGCAACATTCCTTTCAGAATTTCCTACTGGTTCTGTATATAAAGAAACTGTCGCAATCTATGGACCAAGCGACGGATGGATAGCCCCTGACGAACAAACACCTTTTAAGATTATACAGCCCATTATTCAATACTCTGGAGGTGGTTTTGAAGAAGATCGAGCCCTTAGAAATACAAGTATTAGAGTTTATAGTCCAAGTTTACCCCTGAGAAAATTATTAAATATACAAGACACTGACAGTCTAGGAGTATATCGATCAAGAGACAAAAATATATACATGTTCAATCCTAATATAAATGAGCGCTTAAGTTCGGATGCCTTATTAGTGAATAAAGACAATTTTATAAAAGCGCTGGAGAAAAAAGATTTAACTATTATATGGTCGGTTCTGGGTGAAAAACTTTATCACAATAATGGCAATTATGCGAAGCAGCGTTTAGAGGTTCAGGGTATCTGCTACTTAGGCAACAATAGGCAGGTTATTGAAGATGTTCGATACGAAATAAATTGACAACAGCCAATCCCGAGCTCCGCATAACACGATGCCCGCTTATTAGGTTATCCACCCCTGCTTTGCGTATTTCATACTTCAATATTCAACTAGCTAATCACAAAAAGTATGTTACTGGATTGGCTATAACGATCGCATTTTTAGTTACTCTCATCGGGGCTTTCATTTTATTGGTCTAGTGGCGGTAAATTCGCCTACACTTACGAGAGTGCGGGAGTGATCTGTCAACACTTTTCTAGACAATTATTTTAGAAAGCGCAGTGCGATCGGTTGTACTAGCTTTACTCTTTACCATTAACAGACTGCTCAAAATAATAAACAAAAACATTATAAGCAGGTTCATTCCCTGCATTTGACACAACAATGCGACTAGTCCATTCATCACCTTTTCTTTCGTCCTTTTCCTCAAAATTGATATACGGCGTTTTGCTCCACAATTTAGGTATAGTATTTTTTACCTTATTAACTATAGCCCGTCGGAACACAAAGAGTAAGAATGCCACAGCAATACCAGATAACACATTTACAACAACGTTCTTGGCAACTTTGTCGAATAACGACGAGACACCACCAAACAAAGCCTCCCTCACAACTTAACTCCAAAGATATATAAACCTAGCAAAACCAAAAATGTCACAAGTCCCAGGCAAAATAAACAAAGTATCGTGAGGCTCAGTCTCTCTATTATGTTTACATATGGTACTCTACTCATCTTATTGGTAAAACATAATCTAAAGAAGCTCTTTGATAATTGTTTTTGAAGATCAGACAACGCCTTTATAGATAGATAAAGGTTTATTACAGAAAGCAAAATAACCACAATAAATATTGCCATAGAAGCAAAGGCTAATAAGGCAGAGATATGAAAGACTTGACGATTTAGCGTAGCAATCGCTGTCAAACAAGCCACCGACACGGCTAAAATTATCTGGTTGATTTGTGTGTTAGTCTGAATAATTGCATCAACAAGACGCCTATCGCCCTCACGATAAATCGCTATATATTCACGGCTCAGCCAACCAAGGATATCCTTGAGCAGGTGTCTCGTCATCGCCCATTGGCCTTTCCCTGACCGGACTTTCCACCAATAAAGTCGTCAAATGACACCTGGCGTTGCTCAGTCGTTGTTAGACACTCCTTGTATAAGTAGCTCTGAAATTTATCTATCTCAGCATCGGTTAGTTCCGGATCATAATTCTCTCTATCACTAAGATGCTGGGCAATAGACTGTACTAACGAAAGTTGAATCGCCCTAGCAACACTTATATTATCCCAATCATTAAAGCTATCCGGTGTCACATACGGCAACTTCTGTGCTTTATTCTTCTTCATACCACACTTCCTTAAATATAAGTTTCATACCACCAAGTTCACTCCTGACCTACTATGCTCCGATACTTACTCTTAGTTACAACGATGTGGTCGACTAGCGTGATTCCCAGGAGCTTGCCGGCTTCCGTCAGCCTGTCGGTGACATCTCGGTCAGCCTGGCTGATCTCCAAGCTCCCGCTCGGATGATTATGCGCCACGATGATACCGGCGGCTCGGTCGGTGATAGCATCAGCGAAGACTTCTCGTGGATGCACTAGGCTAGCGGTCAGCGTACCGATGGTTACCACTCGCTGAGCGATCAGGCGGTTCGCCCCGTCGAGAGTCAGACAGACGAAATGCTCTTGCTTCTTATCACGAATATTCGCTAGTAGAGCCACTGCCTTTTCCGGCGAATCAACCACTGGTCGATCGCTGTCGACCAGGTATCGCTTAGCCAGCTCAAGGCTGGCTAGTATCACCGGGATCTTCGCTTCGCCCAAGCCGACTACACTGCGCAGATCACTATACACCAGCTCGCCGTCTTTCTCTCGCAGCAATCTAAGCACTCGACGGGCGATCACGCCGACATCCGCCTTAGCGTTACCACTGCCAATGATTGCCATCAGTAGCTCCAGGTCGCTTAATCGCTCAGCGCCATAGCAGGCCAGTTTCTCTCGCGGTCTATCTGCTTTAAGCTTGTCCTTAATCTTCATGACGTTAGTATATAGCATCATCAGCAGACTGTGCTATCATATATCGTGGTAAATTATTATGACTAAGAAGCAGCCAATCATCACCGTATCTCATTTCGTCAAGCGCTACGGTAAGAAACGAGCGCTAAACGACATCTCCTTTGAGGTGTATCCGGGCGAGATCTTTGGCTTGCTTGGTCCGAATGGCGCCGGCAAGACAACTACACTAGAGATGATTGAGACACTCCGTCAGATTGACGGCGGCAAGGCAATAGTCGACGGTCTCGACGTCAGCAAAAAGCCTATGAAGGTCAAGAGTATCATCGGCATCCAGCTCCAATCAACTGCCTTTTATAACAAACTAAACTTAAGAGAGCAGCTCAAGATGTTTGGTAGCCTCTACGGTACCGAAGTAGATACCGACGCCTTGCTAAGCAAAGTGCAACTGACCGAAAAAGCAGATAGCTACGTAGAAGAGCTGTCGGGCGGTCAGAAACAACGTTTCGCCATCGCTTCCACCCTAGTCAATCACCCCAAGGTTCTCTTTCTCGACGAGCCAACCACCGGACTTGATCCGCAAGCTAGACGAAATATGTGGGAGCTGATCCAGCAGATTCGAGACGAGGGTGTGACCGTCGTCCTGACCACTCACTACATGGAGGAGGCTGAGCTACTGTGTGATCGCATCGCAATTATGGACGGTGGTAAGATCATAGCTCTAGATAGCCCACACAATCTGATTCAAGGGCTACTGGATCGAGGCTTCGTCAAGGAGCAGATAGTCGAACAGGCTAGCCTGGAGGATGTTTTTATTGATTTAACCGGAAAGGCATTAAGGGACTGAACTATGAAGAAATACTGGGGCGGCGTTAGAGGTCAAGTAATTGCCCGGCTGAAACGACTATTCAGAGACAAGACAGCGCTATTTTTCACCTTCTTGTTTCCGCTGATCTTCCTCTTTATTTTTGGCTCAATCTTTGGCAACCAGACCTCAACCTTTAGCGTAGCCATCATCAACCATAGCCAAACTAAATTTGCCCGGCAATTCGTCGACAAGATCAAGAGCACCAAAAAAGAGTCTATCTTGCGAGTCAAAGATGTTACCGATATGGCAGAGGCTAAGGAGCGGTTAAAGCAGTCGGAGTTAGATGGCATCATCGAGCTGTCTAAAGATTTCGGCGAGATAAAAGGCGAGGGAGCAAATGCCAGGCCAAGTGGTACATTAACCGCTCTCTACGCTAAGGGGTCTGAGCAGGCCGGTAATACTCTCAGCGCCTTAGTGTCTCAGATAGCCGATAGTATCAACAAGGCTATGGGGCAAGCTGAGCCACCGATCACAGTTACCTCTAAGGCGCTAGGAGATGAGGCGCTAAAAACTTTTGACTACACCTTTACCGGACTACTCGCCTTTAGCTTGATGAGTATGGGTGTATTTGGTCTCGCTAATCAGATGCCCGCCGAAAAGCAAAGAGGCTCTTATCGACGGTTGCAAGCCGCTCCGTTCACCGCCGGACAGCTGATTATCGCCACGGCGATCAGCTATGTCTTTGTAACCATTCTGAGCGCCTCCCTAATGGTGGCAGTCGGCATGCTACTGTTTCACTTTAATATGCGGGGCAACTGGCTACTATTCAGCGGCTTCTTAGTCCTGAGTGCCAGCCTAATGACCGGTCTTGGGTTAATCGTCGGTGCTTGGGCTAAGAATGAAAACCAGGCATCGTTACTGTCAAACATCATATCTTTCCCGATGATGTTTCTCTCCGGAGCGTTCTTCCCGTCGTTCCTAATGCCCGAATGGCTGAGCTCCATTAGCCGATTCGTCCCGATGACGCCTATTGTCGATGGTTTCCGTCTGATCATGACCGAACAAGCTAGTTTGGTCGGTATCTTGCCCCAGCTTGGCATGGTAATTGGCTGGCTAGTCATCGTATATTTCCTCGCTATCAAGCTCTTTCACTGGGAATAGAGTAGCTAGGCAGGAGTTGTCGCTCAATATCTCACCAATGTCTCTAGGGCTGTCCCGGGGAATCAGTCAGGCTCTTGCTTCGCTTACTTGATGTCAGCTTTCAGCCCTAGCCAATTTATCTTTTTGGTCTTAATCAACGCCGAGAGTAGCTGTACAGATGTACGAGACACCAATAAATGCCCACTGCAACAATACGGCAAGCTGCTACGCCGAAAATAATTAATACTTGCTAACAGTCGGATAATTTCTGGAAAACTGCTAGTGTCGCTTCTCCGTAACTTCGAAAATCATCCACCACAACAACTCCGATAGGTTGGTACGGCACACGCAGTCTTCCTGGATATGATAGTATCATAAGCCCACTCGGCTGCAAAGCCTCCCCCAACCTTGACACCGTCTCCGGCTGTGGATAATTATAAGGTGGGTCAGCCAGTATGATATCATACAAGTCTGACTGATCTCTAGCGTCCAACCATGTTTTGACTGGTGCGCTCACCACCGTTACTTGCTCGTCCACGCCTAGAAGCTTAACATTGCTCCTAAGTACCCTCAGCGCTACTCTATCCCGCTCAATGAAGGTCACCGAGCCAGCACCTCGACTCAGTGCTTCTAATCCTAGCGCCCCCGTCCCGGCGAAAGCATCTAGTACCCTAGCGCCGTCTATCGACCGATGAGAGAGTAACCTGGCAAACAGCGCCGAGCGCACCCGGTCTCCCATGGGATGGGTCGCTTGACCAACATCGGCGCTAATCAACCGACTACCAAATCGACCGGCGATAATTCTCAACTTAGTCATCACACTTCTCCTCTAATTTAACGTGGTTAATTTCTGATACTTGTTAATCATCGACTTCAGCCCCTGATATCTGTCTAGATAAGACGGGTCGGCGATCAAGCGCCCCATCACTTTTTCCGCCTCATCTGACGCCTGCTTGATCAATAACGTATCCGCCAGATTGACGCCTCTGAGGTTGAGCGCACCGTGCTGGGCCGTGCCGTAGATCTCACCGGCTCCTCGCATCGCCAGGTCAACCTCCGCCAAGTGAAAGCCGTCGTTAGACCGCTCAATCTCTCTGAGACGCTTAGTTGGCGTTTTACTGTCTGACTGCATCAGATAACAGTAGGCTTGCGCTTCACCTCGCCCGACTCGCCCTCTCAGCTGGTGCAGCTGAGCTAGCCCGAATAGATCGGCATTTTCGATCACCATGACTGTGGCATTTGCCACATCAACCCCCACCTCAACCACGGTTGTCGAGACCAGGATATCTAGCTGGTGTCGCTCAAACTGACGCATCACTGCCTCTTTACTCTCGGCCGGCATCTTACCGTGCAAGATACCGACCCGATACCCCCGATAGCTAGCGACCACCTTTTTATAGAGCGACTCGGCGCTGGTTTTTTCCGACTGCTCCGACTCGGTGATCAGAGGAGCGATGTAGTATACCTGGTGATTAGCCTCCAGCTCCTGCTTAATCGCTTCCACCATAGCGGTTCGTTGATTAGGCAAGACGATCTTCGTCTTGATCTGGCGTCGACCGTGTGGTAATTGGTCGAGAGTCGAGATGTCAAGGTCACCAAAAACCGTTAGCTGGAGTGAGCGAGGGATGGGCGTGGCTGTCATCGCCAGTAAGTGTGGCAGACACTGATCGTTAGTCTTGGCTAGCAGATCCTGGCGCTGCTTGACGCCGAAGCGATGTTGCTCGTCGATCACCACGAAGCCCAACCGGTGAAACTGCACCGCAGGCTGAAACAAAGCATGAGTCCCGATCACCAGCTGAATCTCGCCCTCAGCAATCCGATCCAGCAGCTCTCGCCTAGCTTTACCTTTGATCGCCCCCGTCAGCAGACCGATCTTGACATCGGTTGAACTCAGCAGTTTAGTCATAGTAGCGAAATGCTGTGCTACCAGCACCTCAGTCGGCACCATCACCACTGATTGATAGCCGTCTAGCGCTGCCTGATATGCCGCCATAGTCGCCACCACCGTCTTACCCGAGCCAACATCACCCTGCAGCAGACGATTCATCGGTACATCTCGCTCAAAATCTTGCAAAATCTCCCACGCCGACCGACGTTGCGCTTCAGTCAGACTAAAAGGTAACCTGGCTACGAACTGCTGAATCTCCGGCTGCTTGAATGGCAATCTATACCCCTTGATTTGCTGATTAGCCCGTCGGTTCATCTTGGCGGCCAGCAAGAGAGAGAATAGCTCTTCGTAGGCCCAGCGTCGCCGGGCCAAAGCTAGCTTATCCCGATTAGTCGGGAAGTGCAGCTCTCTCACCGCCGTAGCCCGATCCATTAGGCCCGCCTCTTGGACAACATCGCCAGGCAAGGTTTCATTCAGCATGGTGATCAGAGGCTTGAGCTTAGTCATAATTTTCTTGATCATGGCCGGCTTGACCCCCTGCTTGGTTGAATAGACAGGCACGATCCGATCGCTGGTCACCGGCAAGTTGCGCACAGCTTCGCAGGCTGGCGTCAGTAGTTGATAACGACTCCGTTTCAGGGCGAATTCACCGCTAAAGTAGAACTCACCACCACCTCTCAGCTGACTAGCCCGATAGGGCTGATTAAACCAGACCGCCTGGATCTTGTCGCCATTATCATCAACAAGCACTGCGGTAGTTATCTTCATATTACGCCTGGCAAAGCGAGTCTCCACCGACTCTGCCCGAGCTCTGATAGTCACCTTGCCCGGTCTGATCTCAGCGATGCTCTCCGCCCCCGTGTAATCATCATAAGTACGAGGCAGAAAGTTAATCAGGTCACCGGTCGTCCGAAAGCCGGCCTTAGCTAGTATCTCGCCGGTCCTGGGACCGACCCCCTGCACCTCTAGCAGTGAAGTATTAAGATTCATCTTTCTCGACTAGACGCTCATGAAGCACATTGACTATACCGGCTAGTAGTAGATTTACCAGCATCATGCCGCACAGTGTCAGTAAGTAATGCAGTGTCGCCGTTATGTTTAACACCGCCCAGGCCAGCACAATAGTCACCGACCAAATAGTCAGGATGATGAAGAGCGACGCCTTCTCCGGCTGGCTATCCATCAGACTAGCCCCCAGGCTCAGCATTAAGTTACCCAGCCGAGACAACCATCGGAGCAGAGTCCAGACCAGTAGCGCCGCCCCCACGACAATCAATACGCCTAACGCCACTATTACCCAGCTATAAAACTGGTTAATGATATTCATTCGCACTTCCATGGAGATGTCAGGATGATAGCCGGCGTTCGCTAAAGGATTGCCGGCTTGATCTAGGAAGCGGTTTAGACTGCCCGCCTGACCAAACACTAAGGTCATCAATAGAAACAAACCAATCAGCCCGGCCACTGCCACTAGTGACTTAGCTAAAACCGCCAATATATCATAGGTTAGCCGAACCAAGTTATCTTTAGTAGACAACCTATCGACCGGCTTGGTCGACTTAGTTGACTTAACTAGCCGAGGTCGTTTCGTCGACTCAGACAGCTTAGTCGATTCGGTCGGCTCGGATGACTTTAACGGTTTAGATGTCTTAGGCTGCTTCATGATTCATTAGCGCACCAGCACGAACTGGTTCTTACCTTTTCTGATTAAGCTGCATCGGCCAAGTGGCTGATCAGTCGCCAGTTTGACACCATTCACCGATACGCCACCGCCTTGGATTAGCCGTCTAACCTCACCGTTACTGCTCGCCACTCCACCGGTCAGTAGCGCCCGACCAACCGTCAGTTCGCTCGTTAGCTCTACTGTCTTGATCTCGGCACTAAGTAGATCAAGCTCGTCGCTATCCAGCTCGTTCACCGCTCGACCGCCAAACAGTACTTCCGTCACCCGCTGTACCTTAGCTAGAGCCGCCTCGCTATGGACAAGCTTGGTCACCTCTTCAGCCAAGCGACGCTGAGCCGGTCTAGCCTCGGGATGAGCTTGCTGCTGAGCCTCAAGCTCACTAATCTCTTCCCGACTCAAGAATGTATACACCTTAAGGTAATCAACCACACCTAGGTCGTCAACATTAAGCCAGAACTGATAAAACTGATAGACCGATGTCTTGGCCGAATCAAGCCAGACCGCCCCACCCTCTGACTTGCCGAATTTTTTACCGGTTGACTTATTGATCACCAGAGGAATACCAAAGGCATCAACTCTCGCCCCCTCCAGCTTATCAACCATTCGCATCCCACTAGTGCAATTGCCGAATTGATCAACCCCGCACAGCTGCAGAGCAACACCATACGTCCGATAAAGGTGAAGAAAGTCGTAGCCTTGGATCAGCGAGTAAGAAAACTCAGCATAGTTAATCCCTTTACCACCGGCACCAATCCGCTTCCGGACAAAATCACGATCAAGCAATTGTGTCATCGAGAAATGCCAGCCGATATCTCGCAAGAAGTCGATGTAATTAATCTGCTGAAACCAGTCATAATTATCTACCGTCACGAGATCAGTGTCACGCAAAATCCACTTGGCCTGCTGTTGTAGCAGCCCGACCCGGCGCTTGATCGTTGCCTCATCCAGCTTGGCTCTAGTCTCATCCTTACCATCAGGGTCGCCACCGGCCCGACCGGTTGCCCCGCCGGCTAGAAAGATAGCCTTGTACCCTGCCCGGATGAAGCGTAGGCAAGTGACTAACCCGGCCAGGTTACCAATGGTCATACTGTCAGCACTAGGATCAACCCCGAAATAAAAGGCTCCCGGCTGATCAAGGGTAGCCAGGTCATCAATGGTAGTTTGCCCCACCAGTCCCCGCCACTTCAGCTCTTCGCTAAGTTTGGTGCTCATACTGATATTCTACCATGTTTGGTGCAGCCAATAATGTCGTGCTAAAATGGTAGCGTTAACTTGAGAGTGCGAGAGGGTCAATGACAAAGAAAAGTTCATCAAGTAAGACTAAGGCAGTGCGCAGTAATCCTAGGGGGTCAAGCGAGACCGGTAGACGCTATGCTACCTACTCCGGCTTAGCCAAGATTAGAGGTAAGAGTCAGCGAGAGATTAACAAGGAGCGTAAGCTCAGGCGTAAGGCCGAGTATCTCGCCACCTTGCCGAAGAATCCGGCCAAGCGCCTGCTGGCTCGGCTCAGTCCTAGACACCTGGCTAAGTTTTGGTTCTCGATGGACGGACTCAAGATGCTGGGTAAGATCTTTGGGGTTGCCCTACTTTTGCTGGTACTGGCAGGCATCGGCACTTACTTTTATTTTCGCAATGAGCTCAAGAGCCTCCAGCCGTCCGAGCTGGCTAAGAGAGTCCAGACTACCGTTACTAAATATTACGATCGCAATGGTCAGCTCCTTTGGGAGGATACCGGCACAGGTGAATATCGCCTGGTGGTTGACTCGAAGCAGATCAGTAAATACATGAAAGACGCCACAGTGGCGATCGAGGATCGTCGCTTCTACGAGCATAGTGGCGTTTCACTCACCGGTACACTGCGAGCTATCATTAATAATGTCTTTCGTCGAGGCTCGACCCAGGGCGGCTCGACACTGACCCAGCAGCTGGTCAAGCAGGTTTTCTTTGAAGACGAAGCGGGCGACCGCGGCATTTCCGGCATCCCCCGCAAGATCAAGGAAGCAATCCTGGCGACTGAAGCGGAGCGGATCTACAGCAAAGACCAGATCTTGACCATGTATCTCAACGAGTCGCCTTATGGTGGACGTCGTAATGGTGTCGAATCAGCCAGTCAGACCTACTTCGGTAAATCCGCCAAAGATCTGACCATCGACGAAGCCGCTCTGCTGGCATCTATCCCGCAGTCACCGACCCTATTTAACCCCTATAACACTGACGGTAATGCTCAGCTCCTGGAGCGCCAGAAGACCGTTATCAACTACATGATGGAACAAGGCTTTATCTCTAGAGCGGACGGTGAGGCTGCCAAGAAAGTCGCCGTACTGGACAAGGTCAAGCCGGCCGATAATCAGCTTAGTGGCGCCAAAGCACCCCACTTCATCCAGATGGTTAAAGACGAGCTGACCGACAAGCTGGGTGCTAAAGTCATGGGGCAAGGTGGACTGACGATCAAGACGACTCTGGACATGCGAGTCCAAGGCGTACTGGAGGGCGAGATGACCAAGTTATTTGAGGGTAATCTATCTTGGCTGCCCCGCAGCTACGGCTTTGACAACGCCTCGTTCACTATGATTGACAATCAAACCGGGCAAATCCTCGGAGTGATGGGCAGCCGCAATTACAACTTCCCCGGTTACGGTGCAGTCAACGCCGCCACCTCGTTTATCCAGCCCGGCTCCAGCGTCAAGCCGCTGGTTTACGCCGCCCTCATCGACAATCAGAATAATAAAAACGGTACTTACGGTGCTGGGTCGATCATCCCCGATACTCCCATCCCTCAGAGTGTTTATCGCACCTCCGATGGTACATCGGTTCAGAATGCCGATCGGCGTTTTAGGGGCAATATCCCCATCCGCCAAAGCCTAGCCGGCTCCCGTAATGTCCCGGCCATCAAGGCGATGTCGCTTAATGGCGTCGAGGCCACCCAGAAGTTCATCCGCTCCGCCGGTGACGCTAGCTACTGTACTGACGGTTCTGATACTAATGCCGGTCTCGCTTCGGCTATCGGTGGCTGTGGCGCTAAGCAGGTTGAGCACGCCAACGCCTTTGCCACGATTGCCCGAGGTGGCATCTACAAGCCCTATGAGACTGTCATTGAGGTGACTAATTCACAAAAGGAAAAGCTCTACGAATGGAAGGATGGTGATGGTACTAAGGTAATGGATAGCCAGACTTCATACATCATTTCCGATATCCTTAGCGATGATTCGGCTAGAGTAGCTACCTTTGGCTGGCGACCGCAAGGCTTCTACGTTAACGGCGTTAAGACCGCCACTAAGACCGGTACCTCCAACCTTGGTTACTACCCGAAAGACCTCTGGATGATGAGCTACACCCCTAAGGCTACTCTGGCCGTCTGGACCGGCAATCATATCCCCAAGGCATTACGAGGCGGCGACGGGGCTAGCCTGGGACGAATCGTGTCAGATATCACCAGCAACGTCTACCATAATATCTTCCGAGCCGACGGTGCCTGGAAGCCGGGCGATTGGTTCACCCGACCAAACGGCATACAAACTCTGCTTCTTAATGGCGCTAAAGATATCTACCCCTCTTGGTACAACAAGAAGAGCAAGACTAGTGACGCCATTAAGATGACCTTCGACCGAGTCACTAAGCGCCGTACTACAGAGTGTACTCCCGAAGGGGCCAAGGAAACCATTGACGTGATCAGAGTGACTGACCCGGTCTCACGTACCACCACTCTGACGCCGCCTAATGGCTATGATGTTAATTCATACGACAACTATCACCATTGTAGCGATGTCGCTCCGTTCATCTCGGACATCACCGCTACGAAGGACGCCGGCTCCGGTAAATATATCGTCTCTGTCTTGGCTAAGGCCGGCACTCACCCCATCACCGCCGTCACTATCAGTGTCAATGGCAATACTTATGATGCCAACGTTGGCGATACCGGCTCGTGGGACGCAACGATCAACGACTTATCCGGCTCGGTTAATATCAGCACTACCGTTCGAGACGAAGGTTACTACACCCAGACAATGTCTAAGACCCTGGAGTTAGCCAAGAAATGACCAAGTCGACCAAAAAGGGTACACATAAAGCAACGAAGACCAAGGCTAAGATCAAGACCATCGATAGACCGTCGCAGGTTAACCCCGACACCAAGCGCAACCATAAGGCAAGAGAACGTAAGCTAATACCCGCTAGACAGGCAGCTTACTATGTCCTCGCCTTTGGCTTTTCAGCTGCCACCATAGCTCTTTTCCCGGTCGAGGCAAACTTGTCTAAGCCACTCCTCACTCGACCGTACAACTTTTACCGCCTGGTTATCATTATCCTCGCCATCGTCTTTCTCTTGCTTGCCACCAAGCCGTCTTGGAGTAATACTCCGCCCAGCCACGAGCCGTCACCTAAGGCTCGTCAATGGCTCTTGCGCCTCAGTATCGCCTTGCCGGTGACGGCTATCGTTTTCTTAATCATCCAGCTGGTCACGCCCCAGTTCGCCACTCTACTAGTTCGTAAAGAATCGTGGCCCTTTTTCCGTAACGCCATCTTCATCAAGAGTGCTTGTCAGCTCGTAGCCGCCATCACCTTTATCAAAGTCGCCCGTCACTACTCTAAGCAACGTCAACGCTTGGCAATGATTCTAGCTATCGCCACGGTTCTACTCCTAGGACTAATGATTGGCGAGGAGCTAAGCTGGGGACAGCGAATTTTCGGCTGGGGTACGCCATCATTCTTGGCTGAGATTAATTCCCAGTCAGAGATAAACTTACACAACATCAACACTCAGCTCGCTCAAAATATTCTTTATTTTGGCGGTTGGCTACTGCTCATCGGTTTCGCTTTCTGGCGAGAGAGTCTAGCCAAACTACTTCGAAAGTGCCCTAAGGTTAGGCTGGATTTCTTAATAGACTGGTTGCCCCCCAGCTGTTTCGTCGGACTCTTCGCCGTTGGCTTCGCTTTCTGCGACCCTCTGGTGTCCGACAGTGGTCTCTACTGCTCATCTAACTTATTTATCATCTTAGCGACAGCCTGCTTGCTATTGACTGAGCTCAGATACCGGCTCAAGCTTCGGTCTCAACCGAACACCACTCCCGTTTTAGACAATACCGACGATAATAGACACCAGGCTCTCCGGTTAGAAGTATCGCTCCTCTGCTTCGTAGTGGTGCTGGCCGGCAATTTGTTTAATGCAGATCTATGGAACTACAACTCAGGAGCGCCGACCGAGTATCTTGAACTATTCATCAGTCTCGGCATTATGACCTGGGCGTTAACCGTCAAGTCTCGCCTAGTCAAGCCTAAAGTCAAGAGTTCTCCGACCAAAACACCGAGAAAAGCTTAGGGCTATTTATTAGCGAGTCGAACCATCTCCGCTTCAGCAACCGTACTATTTGACTGACGTCGAGGCGCACGAGGACGACGTGGCTGTTTCTTGGCAGCAACATCATCACCTTCGTCGGTCTGATTCGCCTGGATATGCTTGGGCTGATTATAACGACCGGGTCGTTTCTTGGCTAGTTGGTCGGAATGAAAAGCGGATGCCAACCGAGTCGATTTTGCCTCGTCGCTACTTCGCTTCGACTTACCCGACTCGTTCTGCCCGGTAGTTCGCACCTTCTTAGCAAACATCATCCGCCCCGCCTCGGTTTGTAGCGAACGGACAATCTCAACCGTCAGGCGATGACCGATCTGCGCCTTAGCATCCTCTACCACCACCATCGTGCCATCCTCGAGATATCCCACCGCCTGATCCCGATTCGCACCCGGCTGAATTAGCTCTACCTCTATTCGCTCACCCGGTAGCAGTTGAGCTCGGAGCATTTGCGACAGCTCGTTAACATTGATTACAGTCAGATTAATAACTTTAGCCACCTTATTCAGGTTGTAGTCAGTGGTAGCGATAGAAGCATCGTACTTTTGTGCCAGCTCAAGCAACCGTTCATCAACTCCACCCGAGTCGACCAACCCATCATTGACGATGGCTACGCTGACGGCATCCATCCGCTGAAGTACCCGGATGTTATCCAGCCCCTTGCGAGCCCGCAGCCTTTTGTCGTGATCTGCCTTGTCAGCTAATAGCTGCAGTTCACGCACCACTGAGCGTGGAATGATGATCTCTGCCGTGATCACACCGGAGCGAGCTACATCGACGATTCGTCCGTCCATGATTGAGCTGGTATCCAGCAAGATGGAGCCTCGAGCTACCTTGGGGTTACGCTGACGTAGTTTGAGGACCATTAACAAGGTCGTCTCGATAAATGTCGCCACCACTAAAGCAGTAGCAAATGATTGCATGTTCATAAGTAAATAATTCCTTTCAGAAGTAGTATATCATATCAAAGCGTGAGTCAGTACACTTGCATTGACCATGCAACGCAATGTAACCCGTAACGATAAATTAACCCTGCAATTCAGAACATGGTCTGTAATTTCCCCATACACATAACTCTTTAGTATACGAGTAGTACAGGTGGTCTCCTCAGGCTCCAGCACAATGCTTAATACTTACAACCGCAAAAGAAGACTAAGATATAACAATGCTTTGTTGTGCCTAGTTAGTCTAACCAGCATCAGCTGGACAGGCTGGCACCGTATAAGTCACCACGTGCACTGGATAGCTTACTGATATATCAACAGCC